>JGI20158J14315_10000054_pt1 | contig 64589 bp, 76 predicted proteins | sample COG_08_FD_14315 | JGI IMG/M metagenome (IMG submission 14315)
TATAGTAGAGGGTGAAAACTTATTAAAAGATCCTGAAGTTAAAAGAATTATTAAGATCGTCGAAGATTTTCTACGCGTTCGTAAACTCATTTGTTACGGGGGTACTGCAATTAATGCTCTCCTACCCGCTCAAGATCAGTTTTATGATATGAATGTAGAATTGCCCGATTATGATTTCTTCTCTCCGGATCCCTTGAAAGATGCCAAAGATTTGGCTGATATATATTATAAAAAAGGATTTACCAAAATAGAAGCAAAAGCGGGGGTTCATTCTGGAACCTTTAAAGTTTTTGTAAACTTTATTCCTGTAGCTGATATCACATTTTTGGTACCAGAATTATACAAAAAAATTGCAAAAACCGCAGTAAATATTAATGGTATTTATTACACCCCTCCTAATTATTTACGCATGTTAATGTATTTGGAATTATCCAGACCCAAAGGCGACCCTTCCCGCTGGGAGAAAGTACTAAAACGCATTTCACTATTAAATAAAAACTATCCGTTAAAAGGTAAAAATTGTAAGTTCATTGAAATTCAACGTTTTTTCGATGCCGAACATAAATTACCACAAGGAAAGGAACAAACTATATTTCATGTTACCAGACAATCTCTTATAAATCAAGGTGTTGTTTTCTTTGGTGCTATGGCCCTTCAACTTTATATCCGTTATTTAAAAAAATTCAAATATCAGAAGTTTAAAAAAATTCCAGATTTTGATGTTTTGGCCACAGACCCAGAACAAACAGCTAATATTCTCAAAAATAGATTAAAAGATGCAGGAATTAAAAAGGTTTCAATCAGAAAAAGAAAAGGCGTTGGTGAGGTAATTGCTCCTCATTATGAAGTTTTAGTAAATAAAGAAACCATTGTTGTTATTTATAAACCTATTGCTTGTCATAGTTACAATGTTATTAAAATGAAGGGTAAAAATGTTAAAATTGCAACTATTGATACAATGCTTAGTTTTTATTTAGCATTCACTTATGTTAATCGTCCATATTATGATCCAAATCGCATTATTTGCATGGCTGAATACCTATTTAAGGTGCAACAATATAATCGTTTATCTCAAAAAGGATTGTTAAAAAGATTTAGTATAAGTTGCTATGGTAAACAGTTGACATTAGAAGGCATTCGAGAAGAAAAAGCTAAAAAATTTAAAGAATTATCCAATAAACGCAATGGAAAAGAATGGGAGTATCATTTTTTAAAGTATGATCCGTCGAAAAAGGACGAAAAAAAAATGAAAAAAGGTAAAAAGCGTAAAACACAAAGAAAAACCAAAAAAAGAAAAAGAAAGCGCAAAAAGCGTAAAACACAACGCTTATTTAATTTTTAGATTATTTTATATTGAAACAAAAATCAATATAAAATTTATTTTTTATGCGTGTCTGACTTTGCCTTCTCATGAACATAAGTTTCATAGCTCAAATAAGCAAAACTAGCAGCACCTACCATTGTACCTATAACAGAATACCAACCTTCTGGTTGATTTAATGCAACACAAATTTGATTAGGTATTCTAAGTAACAACATTACAGTTAAAGATAAAGAAAGAGCCACAGAATAAGGTTTATCGTTCTTGACTGCATCTATTTGATGCATGGTGCCATATATAGCGACAATCAATGCTATAATATGAAGATACCCAGTATATCTCATCATTCCCTTAGAACATTTCATTATATATTTAAGTAATATAATAATTAACAATGACTACATACCCAAAAATCCCTTTCTCTGTCTTCCATTAAAACATCTCCCAAATTATAATCATGATAATGTAATTTAAGTTGTTTTGCCTTTCCCTTTAATATTTCCAAGTTATGTTGTTCTAAAAATATAATAAGTGTTCTTTTAATTTGTGCACAAACATCCTCTAATGTGTCAAAATAGTCCATATCAATATGAACCGTATATCCCGAAAATAACTCATCGGAAATTTTGAATATTTTAATATTTGTCATTTTAAAATATTAAAATCAAATTCTTTTAAGTGAATATAATGGCTGAGGACGAACCTAAGACTACACGCCCTACATGGGACGAATATTACAAGAAAATTGTAATTGCAACGAAAGAGCGTTCTCCATGTGAACGTTTGCAGGTTGGATGTTTGTTAGTTCAAGATAACAGAATTATTAGCCAGGGTTACAATGGGTTTTTACCAGGTTGTCCCCATAATTCAATTGTTATAAATAATCATGAACAAGCTACTTTACACGCAGAACAAAACTGCTTGGCTGATTGTGCTAAGCGTGCCGTAAGTTGTAAAGGTGCCACTGCTTATATTACACATTACCCGTGTATTATTTGTTGCAGAATGCTCTTAGCTGCCGAGATTGGAGAGATTAAATACCTAGATGATTATAAGAATGATGATTTAGTCGGATATTTTGCAACTCAATGTAAAGTAGCTATTACTAAAATTTAACGTCTACGTTTTTTTTTTGTCCTTCTTCTTTTAATTTTACGCTTTGTTCTCTTTTTTTTGTTTTTACGCTTCTTATTTGACTTACGTTTTTTACGTCTTTTCTTTTTTCTAGTTTTCTTACGTCTTTTACCACCATTTGCTGTTATAGACGATCCCTTTATTTTGGGCAACATTGATTCCTCTATTTTGGGCTTCAGTATTTTCTTAAGACGACGCTCTTGTTTCTTAATTTCGTAGGGACTTCCAGCTGCAACTTTCTTTACATATTCCACGATTGTTTTAATATTTAAATTTTCGGAAAGGGGTTTTGATTTTAATACAGTCTGAGTGAATTCAATACCTTGTTTCATAAATGGTTTAACCATTTCTATAAGTAGAGGTTGCTTTTTAACATTAAATGACTTATCTTTCTTTGTCTGTTCCTGTTCCGTAAAGGCCGTCGCCCAGCGTTTAGTCAATAAAACATTCTCTTTCCCTTTAGTTAGGTTTTGCAATTTCTGCTGTATTTCATCACTTTCTAATTTATTTGCCAAATTAGTTAATAAAACACCAAATTCATCAAATGCAACACATGCGTCTATTAAACATTCGCTTAGTGAATGTTTTTCCGTGCTGCTGGGAATGATTTCAAATTGGTCCATCCCTGTATTAGTATCCATTATTCCTTTTGCACGGTCACCTGAACCATCGCCGCCGCCCATTCTAATATTTGTACGTGTGAAATTAACTGCACTGCCTAATGCATCTGCTACAGCATTCGATGCTCTGGATAATGCGTTGGATGTTGCATTAGCAGCGGTACCCATGGCATTTCCTACAGCATTAGCAGGTGCTCTAACTGTGTTTTCTACAGCTTCTTTTGCAGCTTCTCTTGCAGCTTGCGCAACTTCTTCTTTAGTCTCTTCAATATATGGTCGAATTAATTCTATTATAGCCGTTTTTAAGTTAACTAAACTAGCTTGGATACCTTCAAATTCTGGAAATGCTATATTTAAGATTTCGGTAAGCGTTTCATTTAATCCTCTCAAGTTATCCAATGCAAAGTTAAATATAGTTTCAATAAAAATCCTTATATAATATAAAAGATTACCAGCAATTACAGTTCCTTGTATTAAACCACCAGTTATAAATGTTATAAAATTTATGTAAGCTAGAAAAAAAATAATTAATGTCATGCCTTGCATTGTAGCTCCCAAAAAACCACCTATCCCCGGAATAGACCCCCCAACAGCACTCATTATCCGTGAAGTAGTCATAGCGATTTGATAATAAATTTTATGAACCAATACTAAAACTACAATGATTAAACTAATCAATGATAGAAAACAATATAACATTTGCATCACTTCAGTTGGAGGAGGTATGCAATCTTCCATTTTTTTTTGAATTGATTTGAATCCTTTTTTTAAATCGCCATGCATAGCATCAACTCCTTGTTGAACGCCTTCAATAGAGGCTATAGCTTCCATGACTCCACTACTTATTTCCTCTTGATTTTGTAATCCTTGTTCTTGCATATTGATCAGCTCTTGGAGTATATTTTCAATATTACTAAATCGTTGATCTACATCTCCGCGAAAACGTTGTGCTTCTTGATCCTGTAACCCGTGTGGCGGTTGCATTTGTTGTAACTGTTGTACTTGCTTTTGCTCTTGCTTTTGCTCTTGGAACTGACCCTGTTCAATAACCGCTTGTGGATACTCGTAGTCGAATAAAATTCTTTCTTGTAAAAGTGATCTTAGATCGACTATTTTCCCTTTTTGCCCAGGAGTACATTGTTGTACTCCACGAAGATATATCACTAATTGAGCTAAATTGTTATTATTATTTCTATTACTATTATAATTTGTAAATGCGATATTATTTTCATCTACACAGTCATAGGTCTTAATTTCTGTAAAAAGAGTTTGTTCTCTAGTCAACTTATCTTGTGAAGCCATTATATAATATTCTTATATAATTATTACAACTCGCTGGCATATTTGCTAAGTTTCATGATAAAATAAAAGCTTAATCCAAATATAGCAGTCTTCAAAACATAACCACCCATGCTCATATTTCCATCTTTATGAAACATGCTGGGGAAAAAATGAAACAGTTTTTTTTGCGTGAAAGGTAATTGAAATAATAAAAACAATGACATAATTAAAATAGGCAATTGCAACTCATTATAAAGCATATCCAATCTATCTTCCTGTTCCATCTTTTGTTTTTTCTTTTCAATTATCGTCTCATAAGTATCTTCTTCTTCTATGTAATCTTTATTTGAAGGATCTGGTATATAGTTTGGCTTAATCTGTTGATCTTGTGTAAACTGAGTAGTAGGCATTGGAATATCTCGAGATGCTAAACCTGTCATACCTTGCATATGAGCCTGTTGCAACCCTTGCATGACCTTGTTCATTGAATTAGGATCCACCTGAGCTGGTGCAATTGCTACCGCTGAAGAAGCTCCTGGGTCATTATTTAATGCCGTTTGTGTTGGAGTGGGTTGAGGTGTTTGTGACACGGGGTGTCCTTCTGATACTTGCATCTTAATATTATTAGATGACTCAGATGGTGGTCCGGGCAGTGATTCAATGCTAGTAGAATCTGACATATAATATTGAATTATATTTGATACAATTCAACATTACGCAAAACCTAAAATCTTCTTGTTTTGATCACATCTCTCCGCTTTCTCTTCAAAAGTATAGCACTTCCCATCAAAATCAAATATCTGTCCCTTAATTTTATTTATATGAGGTGCATGAAAAACTAAACAAGATCTATCATTACAAACCTTTCTAAATAACGTAGCTAAACCTAATCCTAATAAGATAGACATTACATATTTTCCAACTTCACTATATATTAATCGTCTTAAATACATCTATATATATTTCAAACATTTCATTTTTTGGTTTCAAAAGTTTGCATAGGATATTTTCTCACCAGTTTATTATCATTGGGACATTTAACTTCATTTGCCTTGAATCCAAAGCATGTACCACCTTCATCTTTGAATTGTATTTTGTCTATATTATCTGGATTTGGATATACGTAAATAACGCCAGGGTTAGGGGTTGTAATATAAGCTAAAAATAATCCAATGGCTAAACTTATAATAAATACAGGTATACTTATAAATTTCATATATAGTAATATTCTATTTTATTCTTTGATTGTTCCATCCATTGTAATCCATGGATCCTCCCCCTCATCATCATCTTCATCATCTTCATCATCTTCATCTTCATCATCATCATCATCATCATCATCATCTTCATCATCTTCATTGTCCGCATCCCCTCCAGAAATAAAAGTCATGGGATCAATTTCCATTATCAAAGTCTCTAGTGTATGTTCTTTTTGAATTAAGTTAAACTTGCCCTTTTCTTTTAAAACGGTATTTATTTCATATAGTGTTTCTCGTATAATTTTCATAGTTGGTAAGATTTTATTTAAATACAAGTCAATACCATCTGTCATTAATGCTCTTTTTGAGTCAGCAAGTGTACTCTTAGTATAATCTAAAATCATACTTCTAAAATTAGAAATTAACCCTTCTAGTTCATTTTTTTTAGTTTGTATATATATATTTTTACTAATAACTCTATCTTCTAAGCCATCGATACCTTCAATCTCAACTGTATTAAACTTTTGTAAAAAATCTTCGATCACAGTTTTATAACTGATCATTTGTTTGTATTTATCTTTTGTTTCATTAAACGATTGTTCCATTTCCTCTTCTGTTACCAAGTTAAACAAAAGATTGTATTTAATTTTACTAATATTAAACTGAAACAACTGTATATCGTGAGTTATCTTATCCAATAACTTGGGAGCATATTCATATACACCATAATTAATTCTGATATTATAAGGACACGGTGATGCTGTATCACCACACTTAGCTTCTTTAACACGACCTATAGTTGGGGTGAAAATGGTACCGACAGCTCTCTTACAGCCCAAACATTGAGGTTTGATTTTTTTTAACCGTTTTCTTTTATCTTCTTTACTTAAATCTGAGTCATGAAGAATTCTATTTTTTGCAGTATTGTATTTTGAATCATATTTTTTCTTTTTTTTATAAAATTGTTCAATCTCTTCTTTAGCTGTTGTCATTTATATTTAAATCTTATAATAATTTTTATGTAACATCACAAAATTACTTTCAAACTTAGGAAGGTTTGTAATTATTTCATTTTGCTTTTTCTTTTCCTTTTCTTGCAATGTTTTAATTTTTTCTAAAACATATTTCTTTTCCTTTTCATGTTTTTCCTTTTTCTGTTCTATAGTTAATTTTGTATTTTTTTTGTAAACTAAAATTATCCCTAAAAGAGCTACAAAAAAGAATAATAATCCTAAATTCCACAATACATTAAAATATTTTGTTTTTGTTTCATTGCATTTTTTTAATGTAGATCTCAAAAAATAACTTACACCCGGTTCTGTTAATGTTGGTATGTGTGGACTATTCATAAGTTATAAAGGCAAAAAACAAAAAAAAATAATACATAAATAGTATATATATATGGATTCAAGTGCATCGAAATTAACTAGCTCAGTTTCTACAATTATAACAACATTTTTAGCATTTACAACTATATATTTTTTAATAAAAGGTTATGGAATGTCTAGTGGGGGTCCAGAAGAGGCCATCACCACAGGAGCATACACATTAGGATATATAATTTTTATTGTTTTAATCCAAATATGGTTTAATTTCAAAAATGCACAGGCTGTATGTAACGGTAGTGCTCAAAACTTATTTTCAGTTCTTATGTATACATTTATTCCTAATTTTCTTGTTTTAGGAAGTGTAATAGCTTTAACATCGGCTTTTCCCGGTTGGCTAAGCCCATTTTCCAATACATTTGGATACTTATTTATATCTTGTTTAGGTTTATCTAGAAAATTCAATGCACTAGTTGCTGATAATGGAAATGCATTATTAACTAAAATTTGTGCAGATCATTCTCTAGTTATAAATGAGATGACTCCTGATAATTATGAAGATTTTATGAAAACTCTTGCTAAGAAATCTAAAAATAATTCACAGATTTTTAAATCGAATTACGCCAATATGCCGGAATATAATAAATTATACGAACTTGTTGTCATAAAAGATTTAATTGCAGAATATATTTGGTACGTAATGGCGGGATGTCTTACTATATCAATATCATCGCATTCGATAGCAAATATTCAGTGTGAATACTCCACTGAAGAAATGAAAAAAACGGCTATGGATTTACAAGATCAAGAAGAAGAAATGCAGGCAAACCAAAAGAAACCAAGTCTATACACTGTAACAAATTAAAAAGATAGTTTCGGCATTGCTAAATAATAAACTACAAACAAGTAAGATAATATAGATACTATTATAGCAATCAACCAAATAGGTAAAACAGTTTTACCTTTGTAACCTAAGCCAAATGGTCGGATAGACCCATCCTTTTTATATAAAAATGATGGGGCACAACACTGGATAATGTAAAAAAATATGATAAATAATAATATAGCGACTGATGTTGTATGTTTACGAATAAATGATCTATACATTGTCTTATATAGATTATTTTAGAATTTAAATTTTTGGAATATACATGATAAATCTCTAAAGAAACACACCCGTGATTTAGATTTTAAATAAGTGTAAAATAACATTTATGAAAATACCCAGTAATTTTATGTACTGTATAAAACTGACACCCCCTATAACAACACAAAACATCAAAAATATATTTCAATTCATTCATGACCCTACTAAACTTTTTTTTATGTGTGGGTTTCCAATTGAGTTGGTATGTCTTCACAATATCCCATAGTTCATTTGGTAAATAATACATAAATATAGATTTAATGTATTATTTAAATTATTTTTTTTTGATTTTTCTTGTTATTACTATCGTTTTCCATTCATCTCCATTAAAAGTCCATAATATTTCATAACTATACATAATTAAACGGTTAGAAAAAATCCTCGGGGCCATCATCATCATCCCCTTGTTGTAATATAGCATTACCTATTTCACTCTGCATTCGCTGATCTTCTAATTGTTCATTTGCCCAGTCCATTTGATAAATTTCACGTGTTCTTTCAGTTACACCATCTATAGCGTTAACTTGCATTTCATTTAAAGCATCCACTTCTAAATCATGACGCTCCTTTTCATATTGTTCTTCATCATAAACAAATAACGCCCGTGTTTGACCAAGAGACCAATCGCCTATTTTATGGTTTTTCATAATATCTTGAACCTTTCTTTCCTCTACAGTTAAATCGCCAAGATTTTTAGTAATTTTAGATTTTTCTTTTTCTTTTGATTTATTAACTTTAAGATTAATCTCATCATTTGAAATATTTATAATCGATTTTTGTGTATGCAAAATGGAGATAAATGCTTTAAGAATATTACTTGTTTTTTGCCTTAATTGTAAAGCACGTCCTCTTAAAATATCCTCTTCAAGTCTTTCACCCATAATACTTGAATCACCTTCTACCACTGTCTCACTTGCAGAATACTCCTCCGTTATTTTAATATATTCGGATAAGGCACGCATGAGTAAAAATTTCATTATTCGTTTAATGATATCCCCATCTAAAATTGTTTTCGCTCTTGGTTCTCCTGCTTCTAATCTGATATCAGAGAAAAATGGTAATAATTGCGAAATTGTAATAATTGTATTGGTTATTACCGAATTACTTATATCTATTAGTATTGGTTTAATTTCAACATCTCCATAAAATTCATATAATTTACTAAATTCTTTCGAAATAATATTTTTTACATCTTTAATATGCGTATTACTTAACTTTTGAGCACCCTTAGTCCAATGCATTGGAACACTTGGTGATTTATAATCCGTTTTATTTCCACCATCAACAATAATTGTAGGGTAAATCTTCAAAATATTTTTGATGTATGTATTGGCATAATTGTAAAATGTTTCTGCTGTTTCATCTTCTAAACTCATATAAATATTTTCACCCTTTAGCTTCCAATTACCAATAGTATTAAAAAACTCAATTGTATTCAAATCGCCTTCAATATCCGTATATTCGATAATTTCGGTCATTAATTCATCCGTTCGATTTTGTAGAAATGTTGAAAATGTGTTAATTACGTTTTCATCTTCTCCAGAAGGCTCTAATAGCACATCATATCTATCAAGCACGCCTGTCATCATATTCATAAATGTTTCCAAATCAGTACCCTCAATATCAGCTTTTATCTCTTCATTTTTCATTAGATTTTCAAAACTGACTCTTGGTGATATAATATCTTCATTCATATCCACCTCAACAATATTTGATTTATTTACAATATTCATTAATCTTAAGAAATCATCCATGCTGTAGTTTTTATTTTCTTTTTTTAAAATTTCAATCTTCTCTAAAATATTATTTGTTGCTTTAAATTGACTTGAATTTGTACCACATACTCTCTCTAATTGTTCAGATAATATAAATCCGGTATTATAATAACAAAATCTTATAAATGCTCTATAAATTGTACTTTCAGAAAAAGTTTTTGGAACGGCTGGATATTTAAGTTTTGTATTTTTAGGATCAAATAAATAAAATGGAACAATCAAATTTTCAACTATATTATATATATCTCCATATTTCTGTACATTAGCATTTACAGTACGAATGCTATTTTCTTTTTCCTCAAAATAAACTCGTGTCACCCTCGATCCGTTATTACAACATGCATTTTCGACCAATAATTCATTTTGATTGTTTGAAAGAAGTAATGTCTCTTTATTTATAACTCGTTGAATCAATTCTAAAATATGCATTGACATCATAGTCATTTTACCATATAGAGTAGAAACTCTCTCAAATTGTCTAGGATTTGCACTTTCTATATCTTTATCCAAATTCTCTTTAAAATTTGCAGGCAAAGGTTGAATATCTTTAATATTTACAGGAAATAATGGAGGTAGGAATGTTAACCACCGTTTTACATCAAATTCCATAGGGATAGCTTCGCCTGGCGATTTGTTCTGAAGGTATAATAGTTTTGCATCTATTCTTTCCGTTACATTTCTATTTTTAAGAATTTCTTTGTCGATGAGTTTTTTAAGCTTTTCCATAAATGCTTTCAATGTCGAGACCGCTTTATCTCGCGTCAATCTAGGTAATCTCTGCCAAGGTCGAGTTCTAGATCGTAATCTCAAAGCACAACACGCTATATATTTCAATGCCGAATAATCTCCAGGACCTTCAAGGGGATAACCTTCAAATGATTTTGGACCACATCCTTTAAATGTTTTGGATGTAATAATAGATGGCATCATTGTTTGTGTCGCTATCATAAAATAACCTAATGTAAGTAATAATAACGCTTCGTCATGTACATCAATATAAGACCCCAATCTTACATTTCTAGATTTTGCTTGTTTTACTTTTTGTTTATACAATTCTTCTGAAGGTAAATAACTATCTAATGTTGACTCAACGTTTTTAATAATAAATTCTATATTCCCTCCAATAGAAATACCCATTTGCTGTTGTAAAGTCTTTATAATATTACTAATCATATCACCGTCTTTGGATTTTAATTTATCTACCGGTCTGAATGACATATCCATTATTACATCACCTATATCTTTATCTATTAAGGCTCTAGTAACAATTTTATAACCAGCGTCATCAAACCCTTCTGCATCATCAAATTCAATCATACGAATAGTATATCCCGAATACTTATCAACAATTTTATCACCATCATCACTAATTTCTCCTCTTTCAGAAACTATTCTCTCAAGTACATGTTGATAATTCCCTGAAAAGAATGCCTCAGCAAGTCTTTCATAAAAGGTTGGTAATAATTTTTTGCCACTTTTGATACAATAAAACCACATATTATCACCTTGTTCATTAGACCAAGTTAACGGTTGGCAAGTTTTTTCAATAAACTTTAAAATATCTGTTTGGCGTTTGACAAAATCTGCATGAGACAGAATAAGATCTCGCAATTCGGCATAAGGCGAGACCTCAATATTTCTTTCAGGCATGGTTTGACCTATTGCAAATTTAACTTCATCGTATCTCACTGTTAAAAGATTATCAATTAATTGTAACAATTTTAATCGCTCATTCAAATATTTTTGTTGTTCATTTAATTTTGTAGTAATTGTATCCTGGTCCATTTGCAAATCTTGATCAAACTGTTCTAACATTTCATTCAAAAGTTGCTGTTTTAGTTTTGTTTTATTGATTATCATATTATCACACTCTTTATTGATTGCCATACAATTCTTTTTGAGATTACAAAACATTGTTGCACTAATACTTTCACCGTCATATTCAGGTTTATGTATCCATGTATTGTTACTATCACGAATATAATAAATATTTTTTCCTTGTTCAGTAGTTAAATAACAATAATCTCCCTCAATAATTAAACGTTTTTTTTGAACCATAGCACTGGCTTCTCTTCTGGCAGTCTCTTCACTTAATCCTACATTAGCCATCAAATGGTTTAATAAAAATACATTAAAATCTGTGGGAGACATTCGCGCTTGTTCATTTTCAAATTCATCAACGATATCATACCGGGTATCATCATATTTAGTATCAAAATAAACTTCAGGGTTACCATCATCTTCTTTCAAATCATCAATATCAAGATAATATTTAGCTAGTACAAAATTTTTACACTCTTTATCATCTCTAGATTCCTCTTGTTTTTTTTCTCCTTCCAAAGATTCTAACTTATTTTTAATTATGGTATCAACATCCATTCCTATAAATAAATCGATGTCCTCAAGAGCTATTGTATTTGCGAAGAGAGAACCATAGTCAGCAGTATAAATACGTTTTATAAATTCTGGGGTGGATATATTTAATCTTTTATTTGTTTTTATACCCGATTCTAAATCTACAACAGATAATTTATATTCCTGTTCAGTCTGCCTAGCATTTGAACTATTGGAACTTAACAAATTAAATAAATAACTATTTTTAAATCCGGTATTAAATTTAGTATTATTATTTTTGTATTCGTGTGAAGTATAATTAAGGTATGCTGTATTATTTTGCACTAAATGTTTTTTAAATTTTAAAATATTAGAGCGCATGAAATTAACAATTTCTTCATATTGTTTGAAAGTTATATCGTTAGCATAAACCATAAAAGGTTGTAAATGGAATAATATATTCAAGAATGATGTTGAATTTTTATAGTATTTTTTCATCATATGAAAAAGAGAACGTGTTCTAGGTACCATATTATTTAAAAATTTAGTATAATGTTCTTCATTTCTATCTTCTAGACTAGAAAGTTGATCGTATACAAACATCTCAAATTTTTTTAAGAAATTTTCTTTATCACCTTTTGAGGGTGTTTGATCTTGCTCTATGTTATTTATATTAATATCGGAAGGAGAATTCATGTTCAAATATCGAAAATATGAGAAGGGGATTAGATTTAAATTAGATTTGAGTAATATATTTGTTTGAGGTAGATTAATTTGCGAATATCTAACAAATGCTTCTGGTAATTGCAAATATCCCAATAATGATAATCTATCTCCAGGTGTTAGATCAACTAAATCTGGTAATAATCTACGATTTTTTAAATCGCGAATTGTGGGTCTTGTTAATGCCTGTTCATATCTTCCCATAACAAATCTTTCTTGTTGGAATTTTTCACCACAAATTACTGAAGACATAATATTCTCAAAATTTCCGATAATAACATTCATGGTTTGATTTACTCGAGATGAAACAATTACATTATTTTTCAAATTTGGATCAGTAAATGGTGTTAGATATCTATTTAATGCTCTATAAAGATATTCATATTTATTTTCACCATCAGGTACAGTATTTGTCATATACTGACTAACTATCTCATATATATTTGTTTGTGCATCACTCAGTTTTGTACTTACTATATCAGATGAATCGTCTTCGTCATCTATTCTCATATCATAGATATTTTTTCGATTTTTGGCAATTGGCAATAACCAATACAGTTTTGCATCTAAATTTTGTAAATTTGTAATCAATGGTTTGTAGTCTGCAGTTTTGGTATCGGGGATATCATATTCGCCATCATCAGATAATTTTGAAAATTGCTGTCTAAGTTGTTGATATCTTTCTACCATTATATGAATTGATTTTAACACTTTCGTATTTCTGGCAGATGTTGGAATTGTGGAGAGAAGATCATTTAATAAATCATCACTTTGAGTTTCTATACCAAATCGCCTTTCTGATTCACTAACTGGTACTTCTTGAGTAATTGCCCCTAGTTTCTCTCCAAAAACAATATCATCAGCATCTAATAAAATCTCTTTTCTTTGGGCCGCAACATTTGGAATTGCAGTGGCAACATCAACCGGTGAAATATCTATATCGAGATCTTCTTCTCTCTGCTCTACTGGAGAAGGCGTAAGCTGTGGAAATTGAGGAGATGGTGTAGCTTGGCTTGGTGATTGCTCATCGGGTACAGCAGGAGGTGTAAATGGTCGAATTGAATCTATAGGTAAATTTTTAGGTATGCCTTTATATTCAAAATCAATATAAATTTTTTTATTTCCAGGCCAAGTGTTAATCTCTATCATATCTTCTTCTAAACTGGTAATTTCACCATTAATCGTGGCAGGCACATCACCTCCTAATTGAATTGTGATCCATGTTCCAGGTAAAAGATTGTTCTGTCTAGCAAAACCTTCATTGGTGGGTTTACTTAATATTTCAATAGATTCAATAGATTCATCGTTTAAATTACCATCTGTTATCGCAAGCGTTGATTTATTTAATGTATCAACGTCGAGGATATCTATTTCATTTTCATCTAAATATTGAATTAGATAACTTTTTTCATTAATATCACTATTTGATGGAGCTATTATCTTAATAACCTCTCCTAATTCAAAAAATGATTGTGGTGGGTCAACTGGTTTTTGCTGTTTTTCAGACATTGCCTTATAATTAGAGTAGAAATTAAGTTCTTGGAATGTACTTGAAATAAATTGATTGTCAAATATTATTAAAGAGATCCTTGCATCATAATTCAAATGCAAATCAGATATAATCTCGCAAGCACAGTAGACATTCAAAGACTATATAATGATAAGGAGTATGCTGAAGAAAAGGGTATTATTGTAAAACAGCAAAAAAGTGAGAGAGTAAAAAATCTTGAAAATATGCTAAGAGAAGTTGATAATGAAGACGAACAATGGCGCGAAAAGGTCATGAGTTTAAAAGCTGAGATAACAGATGCTAAAAAATCAGAAAATAATATTTATTTGCTTAAATATAACAAGAATAATTTGAATATTACCAATCAAAAAACGCTTGGTCTTTTCAGGTCAGTTATTTTACATAATGACAAAATTATTTCATTCTCTCCACCAAAATCAATAGATAATGAAACATTTCTTGCAGATGCGTGGGATATTAAAACTCAGTATGAAATTCAAGAATTTATAGAAGGTACAATGATAAATATGTTCTTTAATACTCTAACACAAGAATGGGAGATTGCTTCGAGAAGTAGTGTTGGGGCGAGATGTTCATTTTATCAGGACAAAAAAATAACGTTCAGGACTATGTTTCTTGAAGCGATGAATCGATTGGGATACGAATTCGCAGATTTCAATAAAAATTTATGTTATTCCTGGATTCTTCAGCATCCTGATAATAGAATAGTTGTCCCATTTACACAATCTAATATTATTCTATGTAAAGTATATCAATGTCAAGATTTAGTTGTAAATGAGATATCATTAACGGATTGGGATGAAAATATCTTTGTCGCAACAGTACCATATGAAATACCGCGTTCTCTAAATAAAGTAATCGATTGCGAAGGACTTGATTTTAATGAAATTAGAGATAAATTTTATACGCAGAATATGGATTATAGAATTATGGGGGCGGTCTTTATAAATCCTGATACGGGAGATAGAACTAAAATTAGAAATCCAACGTATGAACATGTACGCAAGCTTAAAGGCAATAGCCCTAAACTTCAATATCAATACTATAATTTGAGGCAAATGGGTGCAGTCGGCGATTTCCTTAAATATTATCCTGAACATAAAGGTACATTCGATCAACTACGCAAACAAGTTCATAATTTTACTTTTAATTTGCATTCAAACTATATTAGATGTTATATCAAAAAGGAAAAACCACTTCTAGAGTTTCCTTTTGAATATCGAACTCATATGTATAATTTGCATCAACAGTATTTGAATGATTTGCGACCTGAGGGAATAGCTGTAAGGAAACATGTAGTTATTGAATATATCAATAATATTCCTTGTCACCATCTTATGCGTTCGATCAATTATCCTTTAAAAAAAAGGAAAGTTGATGAGATTAAGTCTGTTGTAAAAGACTTGCAAGAAAGTACGCAACAATAATTATTAAGTAAATTAATATTAAATATAATTAATTTACTTTTCAAATTCACTAGCAATGGTGGAGTAAATTTTTATTGCCTCCTCACAAGCATCAACAACATCAGATTTTACATCTTCAATAGAAGTAAATTTACTTTTATATGCAATACGAATAAAACTAGTACTATCGTGTGGATGACTTTTTCTAAACCCTACATATGTCACAGTTTTATTACCGGCATATAGATCTCTATGTAAAATATATTCAACCACCTTCCCAATGGTATATCCAAATCCATCGAGTAAAATTTCATAACAGTTTTCAATTGTGGATGCTGCTTTAGTAACAGTAAGTGTATTTTCAGATGCAATATCCTTAATATGCAATAATTTTTCTATTATAATTTGACTAGCTTGAAAACAAATATCATAATTCGTGAGAACACCTATAGTTTCAATCTTGAAATCAAAACTATCTTTGATAAAGAATCTTTTCGCATCGTGATTATAGTAATCCATTTCTATAAGAGTTAATGACTCCGGATCTTTCTCTTCTTCAGTCATAGAACTTAATTTTGCCTGCCACCCATCCTTCTGCGCAACTTTATCTGGAGTATTGAAATATGTGCAACATGAAACAGTATTATACATGCCATCTTCTCCAGCAGTATGCGATGACATTTTAGCATTTATTCTAATTTCTTCACCAGGTACCTCATTTGAAATTTTAGGGCGAAGTCTAGCAAATAATACATAATCTCCTGTAATTGGATCCGGTGGAAATATCTTATTAACTGTACTATCATCGAGATATTTATTACTTGATGTATTTTTCACTTTAAAATCTTTAGTAGTAAGATACATCATCTCATTAGTATCATTCTTTTTATGTATTTCAACCTGTAATTCATTGTATGGCATTTTAAGATCAGGGATATGAATTGGAATACATCCAAGTCTTTGCTTTAGTATTTCATTATTAAATCGCGATGTATTGGTAATAAAATCTGCTTTATTTTCATTGTGGGGAAATGTTTTAAATGCTAGAACAGGAATATCTGATAGAATTGTACGCCTAAGACCATTTGCAATACTTACATTAATACCCGCCAAAGTAAAAGTAAGTATCCCGTCAGCTTCATCGCGGGAACTGATATAGGTATCTAATATAGCACTTTGAGAACTTGATTGTTCAACGTCTTGAGATAAGGAACTCATGGTTATATAATTATATATATATAATTTCTTGTTTAATCAATTTTTTATAAACTATTATTTGGGTTTAATTTAATAACCAAATTTCATTCGTAATATTATATGAGTGCTGTATTATATTATAGTAATTATTGTAATCATTGCAAGCAACTATTACTTAAATTATCAAGGACAAAAACAAGAGATGATCTTCATTTTGTTTGTATCGATAAACGTGAAAAACATAAAGACGGTTCGATAAACATCATTTTAGAAAATGGACAGAGATTATTACTACCTCCCAATGTTAAAAGTGTTCCTACAGTATTATTATTACATCACGGCAATCGTGTAATTGATGGATTAAAAGAAATTAATCATTTTTTAAACCCAGGAGAGGTCAAAATTAATAATAAAGCTACAAATAATAATGGTGAGCCTTTAGCATTTTCGATGAATGAGATGGGGAGTGGATTATCAGATAATTATTCATATTTAGATATGTCAGCAGAAGAACTATCAGCAAAAGGTGATGGTGGTTTAAGAATGATGCATAGTTATACTGGCTGGTCAGATAATCAAAGCATTGCAACGCCTCCAGAAGATTATGTACCAAATAAAGTAGGAAATGTTGATATGGGCAAATTACAAGAGCAAAGAAATACAGAAATAGCAAGTAAAAGATAACAAAAACCAAATTATTTAAAAGAACACCCACATCTAATTTATAATGAGTATTATTAAGGCATTCAACTCACATTTTATTGAATTTTTGGATGACGTACTAACTGTTTTCCCCGATGATAAAAACGTTAAGACCTCAAGGTATTATATAAGTGGAGTCATGAAAATAAATCCTAGTATTGTTGTAAAGGCATGGTATCAATATTGCGTAGTGCCATACTCTAAACAAATCGAGGACGGTGACTGGTCTTTTTTTATGGTAAAAGATTATAAGCAAGATATAGGAAAAAGCGATCAGTATAATTCAGAAAAAGTTCTTGGTGCAATTGAAATGATAAGAAATAAAGCTTTTAATATGTCAGAAGAAAATCAAAAGAAAATTGTAAAATATCTTCAAAATTTATCAAAATTAAGTATAATGTATAAAGGATAAGTTTAATTTAAATATAATTTTTAGTTTAGATATATAATGTCTAAAGTAAAAAGTGATGAAATTTTGATCCCTGCTGAATTTTTGAAGGTTATGAAGGATTTCTTGACAGATATGATATCTACATTTCCAGAATATGAAGATTTGCTTAAAAAACTTATGCTTGATATAGTTGAATCGCCTGATTCAGAAAACGTTGTAAATTTATTTAATCATTGTAAAGAAACATACACACCAAGATTTTTTGATCTATTATATCAAAACAATGAAATTTACAAAGGAAATGAAGCGATTTATTTCCTACCTGGTATAGATTTTAGAGAAGTGTGGAAACAAGATATAACAGAGAAGACAAGGCTAATTATATGGAAATATTTACAATTAGTTTGTTTTTCTATTGTAAATTCGGAAAATAATTCAGACTCATTTGGTGACACGGCAAATTTATTCGAAGCAATTAATGAAGAAGAGTTAAAAGGTAAATTAGAGGAGACAATGGAGCAAATGTCAAAAATTTTTGATATGAGTGGAAATGCATTTGAAAAAGCAGATGGCGAACCAAGTATAAATATGGAAGATATGCCCAACCCAGATGAACTACATGAACATATTAGCGGACTGTTAGACGGTAAATTAGGGCGATTAGCAAGTGAAATAACAGAAGAAACGATGAAAGATTTTCAAGATATTTCCGGAGTAAATTCTGTAACAGATATTTTTCAAGTTTTGTTTAAAGATCCTGGTAGATTGATGAAAATGATTAAAAAAGTTGGTGGAAATCTTGATGAAAAAATTAAATCAGGAGAGATAAAAGAAAGCGAGCTCATGGAAGAAGCTTCGGAATTGATGAAAAAGCTTCATAAAATGCCTGGAATGGAAAATATGCAAAAAATGATGAGTCAAATGGGAATGCCAACAGGTGGTAAAAATTCTAAAGTTAATATGGGCGCGTTTCAAGGCCAAATGCAACAAAATATTTCCAAAGCTAAAACCAAAGAAAGATTGCGCAAGAAACTGCAAGCTCGAAAAAGTGCCAAAGATGAACAAATTCGAATACTGGAAGCTCAATTAGCCGCTATTAGAGCAGAGAATGCTAATTTTGTCCATACCAGTACAAATAATGTCGTAGGAGAACCACAAGCAAATAAAAAAAAGAAAAAGAAGAAGAAAAGAAGACGAAAGAAAAAGAAAACTAATTTAGTAGACAATCAATAATAAAAAATAATTTAAATTATATATATAATGACAAATACATTTTGGTTAAATAATCCAGCAATATTATTTGATAGTGATCATATAACCGAAATATGGCCTAGTAGTAATTTAGACTATATTTCAAAGTTAAATGCGGTAACTCGATTGATAATTCTTTTAACAATTATAGGGTTTTTTACTAGCGGATTCTTTAAAATTTTAGTAAGTGCTGGAATTACTTTAGTTATAATTGTAATGATGTATAAAACAAAAAGAAAAGAAAGTGTGAAAAAGAAAATTAAAGAACAGATAGTTAAGGAAGGTTTTACAAATCCCAATTTATACAAAGCTACCAAACGATCGTTTACTACTCCAACTGCAAAAAATCCACTAGGAAATGTCCTTCTTCCCGAAATTAAATATAATCCAAAAAGACCAGCCGCAGCACCATCATTCAACCCAGAAGTAGAAAAGGAAATAAATACTAGCGCAGGAAATGTTGGTCCTGATCCGCGATTATTTTTAGATTTAGGAGATACTTTAAGTTTTGAACAGTCTATGCAAAGATTTTATACGACAGCAAACTCCAGAGTCGCCAATGATCAAACAGCATTTGCTAAATTCTGCTATGGCGACATGCCTTCCTGTAAAGAAGGTAATGGATTGCAATGTTTAAAAGACAATCCTAGATGGATTAATTATTAAGAAAAATAATCTTAGGTATAATTATACAGAAATGGCAAGCGTACATAGTTATAATTTTGATAATCTTACAAGAATTGGCAACGATACTTGTGGTATAACTGCCCGTGAAGGACAAAACAATGCCATGGGTACATACAACACTACAAACTATTTTTTGAAGGAATGTGGTATGAAAAAACCAATAGCTTTTGCAACACAACAACCTAGTATGTTTTATAACGGCGGATTTGGACCTTGCGGTGCTGGTGGTTGTAATATCACATCCGATTCAAATCTTAAAATTGGAACAATTCAGACACACCCCAAATGTAAAATCAGTCTTCAACAGCGACCATTTACAACTGTTCCATATTTAGGACGCGGACCTCCTCGTCCAGTTCTTGAAGCAAGACTTCAGCAAGGTGCTATGATTAATGATACAAAATCATGCAAAACTATTACCGAAACATCCTTTGGTAATTATAGCAGAACACCTCTTTTGCCAACTGTACAAGCTACAATTCAAAATCCTCATAATCTGGTAGAAGGTGTTGCTGCTGCTGGTTGGATTCGAGGCGGTCTTCCTTCTCGTGAATTAACTAGAGATCAAGACTATCTTGAAAGACAAACACATTCGCAATAAATACTTAAAATTATGTGAATAACTATAATAAATGTATAATTATTCACTTAAATTAACTTATCGAAAGAAAAACGATACAATTTATAGAAAAGAACTTTTAGAAGCTTTTCATTTAAAAGAGTATACTGATAAAATCAATGAAAGAATTGATGATCTATATAAGACTATTAAAAATGACTATTCCGATATCATAAAATGTCTTCATGAAAATGACCCGTTAACATCTTTTGGTTCTATAGATGAAGCAGGATGTTTTATGATTTTATTTTCGTGGCAATATTTTTATGAAAACCATTCTCTAATACAATCTATCTTTTATCAATCTGACGATATTTTAGTAAAAAAGAAAACCTTGATAGATAAGATCATGTCAAACAAAAAATAATATTAGTTTATTACATATTAATATGACCGACACAAGTTTAAAAAATTCAAAAGGATGGTACTGTCAAGAGCAAAGAGGTATTCAAAGACAATTTGATACAAATATATGGAAATTTAAATGTATTTCAAAAGATACAAGATTTCCCTGTGCAGGAATTAATATGCCAATGATGACAAATGGATATAATAATAATGTACTTTCAAATAATGCATCCGATATTGAAAGTGCTTTATTTGGAATCGGATCTACTAATTTGGTAAAACAAAAAGCCGCTGTAAAACCTGATTTGAACTGCATGGGAAATGTTAAATTTTTCAATCGTTTGGAGGGTACACTGCCCAAACCTTTAGTTGTTGAAAAATTTCAACGTCCAATTGGGCCTTTCTCATAAAATATTAATACATTAGATCTTCATCCATGAATTTTATTGTATTTTTTTTTATTATATTTATATTCTATATATTAAATGGCATTTACACGATTTAATTATGATGAGTGCAGAACAAAGAAAATACTAGAAGAATCAACGGGACCAGGACGATATATGCTGAATAAACCAGGTTGGGGGAATAAACCTTGTTTCTTTGAAGATCCGCAAATTCGAATGCAAGGATGGGGAGCAAATCTGAGAAAAGTTCCTGAAGGTGCTCCTATTGATATTGATAGTGATCTAATTGGTATTACAAGACCATTATCTAAGTGGTGTTCAAAAGATGAGTATCCAAATTCAGGTGTTGTAAAATCAAAAAGGGTAAGGTATCCAACATGTAGTAAGGCTGTTACAGATCAATCTAGAGCAACACATCCTGCATGGATGTATAAAGATTTAGAACAAAATCATCGTTATATTCTATTTCTGAACCCACAGGAAAATACTTGTATACCTTTTCAAAACAATCTTAATACAAGAATTTTAGAGAAGGACCATTTCGTTGACAAAATACCTTGTATGGTAAAGCAAAGAGGTCAGCCCATAGGAGTTTATGCTGGTGATAAACTACCAAAGGCAACTTTAAAATAATAAATTATCAATGTAGTTAATTTATTGTTTAAGAAAATATATTGTTTAATATATAATGGCAGAAATTGCGATACCCGTATTAGGATTAGGAGCTATGTATATTTTATCAAATCAAAACAAAGAAGAGGAGATGCCTTCTCAAGAAAAATTCACAAATCGATCTGGACCCGAAGCAAGAAGATTGCAAATGGGAAATGTGAAAACTGGAATTCCAGTAAAACCTCCTGTTAATTTCCCAGTTCAGACATTTGCAGATGTTGGGGACAATCCAGCAAGTTATCCAGCGCCCAATACTGCAACTGATCGATATTATAAACAAGACGTTTATGAAAAAAAGGTTGAGGCTGGAGGAGATCCAACCAATGCTATGTTATTTAAATCTTTATCAGGAGATTCTGTACAAAAAAAGGATATTAAATTCAACAATATGGTGCCTTTTTTTGGGTCCAATGTAACACAACGAACAACAAACTTTCGTGGCAATGAAAGTATTTTAGATAGCTATAGTGGATCTGGTTCCCAGATTATTCATAAAAAAGAGCAAGCACCTTTGTTTGCACCTCATGAAAATCTGCACTATGCGCACGGAACGCCAAATACTTCTGATTTTATACAGTCACGCATGAATCCTTCTCGGAATATGTCAAATACAAAACCTTGGAATGAAATCCGCGTGGGTCCTGGATTAAACAAAGGATTTACAAATAAAGGATCAGATGGATTTAATGCAGGTATGGAAGCACGTGATATTTGGGTAGATAAAACAGTTGATCAACTTAGAACAAAGACTAACCCAAAAATTACGTTTGGTTTAGGAAACCATGAAGGGCCGGCCAATTCAATTATCAAAAATAGAGGTATCGAGGGTAAAATAGAAAAATACAAACCGGATACATTTTATTTAAATACTCCTGATAGATGGTTTACTACTGGAGGACAAGAAAAAGCTCAAAGATCACGAGCTGAAGAACCACTTCAACCAGAGAACAGACCATTTACAACTAGAGAATACTTTGGATCCAGTACTGCTAATCAAGGCGGTGCAAGTACGGGTGGTAGAGTCGAAGAAAACTATCGACGCAGTACTAGACCTGAATTAGCACCTGATATTAAATATCCAGGTCAAGCGCATAATATGAACTATCAAACTGGATGGAAACACTTAAATCAGAATTATGGTAAATCTGGATATAAATCGTATCCGAACTCAAGAAATACTACCAAACAACCCACTGAATTTGGTATAGTCAATGGATGGATGAAAGCTATTGTTGCTCCAGTAATGGACGTTCTAAGACCATCAAGAAAAGAAAATGTTATTGGTAACCTAAGACCTAATGGTAATGCTAGTGGGGCAAATGGTGTAGACCAGGCGCGTGTATGGAATCCTGCTGATAGAACTAAAACTACTATCCGCGAACAAACATCTGAAACTTATGATATTGCACAGCCTTTCTATAAACATGAGGGAGGTTATGCAACTAAAGAATATCAACTTAAATCACAAAATCGTGCAACAACAGAAGGATCTTATACGGGTAATTCCAGTGGATCTCATTATGGCGCAAGCAATGGACCCGTCTATAACGCAGCATATAATGCTCATTTAAATCCAAATAAAGAAAAACTTCTTACAAATCAAATTAATCCAGGATGCGAACCTCTATTTAATGGTTCTCAAAATTTAAGAATTAGGAAATTTGGTTCTACCAATCCATCGTCAGGACCTGCTAATATGCCAAAAGAAAGTGGAAATATAGCTACTTATGGTCAAATGGGAGGTAGAAATATACGAGGGGCTACAATTGAATGTACGAGAAATCAACCTGATATATTATCTGCGTTTGATAATAACCCATTTACCAAACCTTTGAATAGTGTCGCTTAATTTTAATATAAAAGGATTTTATGAATATTTATAAATGGATATTCATAAAAATATAAAAAGCAAATTGGAATATTTTATAAAATCTAAAAAAATACCTCATATTGTTTTTCATGGACCTTCCGGCTCAGGAAAACGCGGATTATTAGAATTTTTAATTAATAATATTTATACTACAATTAATAATCGCAATAAATACGTTATGTATATAAATTGTGCTCACGGTAAAGGTATTCGATTTATTAGAGATGAATTAAAATTTTTTGCAAAAACAAATATACAACATAAAAATGGTAATATATTTAAGAGTGTTATATTATTTAATGCCGATAAACTAACTACTGATGCACAATCTGCATTAAGACGATGTATAGAACAGTTTAGTCATACAACTCGATTTTTTATTGTTATAGATGAACATAATAAATTATTGAAACCTATTATTTCAAGATTTTGCAATATACATGTTCCGCTACCCTTAATTAATGATGTTAATATGAGTATTCACGAATATAAAAAGAAATACTTCAGATCAAGTTTTAAAGATATAATTAAACAGCGTAATTCTTGGTTAACGAAAGCAATTAATCAAAAAAAAAATTACAATAGCGTAGATAAATGTTATGAGTTTACAGAAAAAATATATGAGAAGGGTTATGCTGGTTTAGATATTATGAAAGCTATAGAACTGACAACCAAAATTGATGAAACAAAAAAATATGGATTATTAATGCATTTTGATAAGATACGGAGAGAATTTAGAAATGAAAAACTATTTATTTTTTATATATTAACATTTTCATTTATGCGTCCGAAAACAGATTTAGAAAATATAAAAGAAATGTAAAATGGATGATTTTAATACAAATGTCCTCTCTGAAGCAAGAAATGAATATTCTTCTAGATTATTAAATATTCTTACACCGCTTGTAATAGAAGGGTTTAGTTCTATCTTTAAAGAAGCATATGATTTATGTATCAAAAATGAAGAACATACAAAATACTTAATGACATTTCAAAATTTTTTGACAAGAGTTCCAAAATGGAATCAAGAAATTATAAATGTAGAAACTAATAGAATTATCAAAACGAGTAAATGCGGATATCTCGAAGATATCCTAACGTGTGTACACATTACACAACTAAAAATTTTGACAAGTATTAGAGTATCAAGCAAACAAAAAAAAATAGATATTGATATACCTAAATTACCAGACTTTATACATAAAGTGTATATTGAATGTGCTAGAAAACTTTATAAGAATGTATATTTATTTGAAAGACATATTATGCCTTTGCAACAACAGAAAAACATGCGAGAATGTGAAATTATTATTCGCGAATGTATATTAAAAGTTATAGGAGATAACATGCCAGTTGAGAAAATTTTACGTGCATATATTGATGAAACTGAGGAAGAGGAAATTGTAGAGGAAACGGTTGAAAAATCTGAAGAAGAAATCAAGGCAGAAGAAGCTGCTGCCGCTGAAGCAGCCGCCGCTGAAGTTGTACAGAAAGAGGAAGAAGATAAAAAAAAGAAAGATGTCGAAAAAGCTGATGACACCACTATAGTAAAACCAAGCGATGTTAAGGAAAATATTATATCAGATAACGATGCACCACTTTTGGTAAATACCAGTGAAGAATTTCCACCAATCGTAAAAGAAGAAGACACAAATAAAAATACAAAAGAAGATGTAAAATCCCAAGCACCATTTACTATGCCTGCATCACTTAAAATGGGTATTGAGACCGTGCCAGCATTAAAGGCCATTCCTATAACAACGGAAATTCAATCGTCGCCAAAAACATCAATTAGTTTTAGCAATAATGATAGTGTAATGAACTACAATACAAAAGAATCTCCTACTAAAATAACAACCACTAGCAGTGCTCTTATTTCTGCTCCAAAAACACTTGATAGATTAGAAAAGATCAGTCATGAAAGAAACGAACAGCGTAAATTAGAAGAGGAAGAGGAAGAAGATGATTATAATTTGGAAAAAATCAAAATATTTGATAACTCTCCAAAATTAGATGCATTGGATATTCAAGTATTGGATGGTCCGCTAAAATTAGAGGATAAACCTATACTTGAAGGAGTCGAAGTTTTAAGTTAAGTGCGGAAAAATCCCAAATCTATTATTTATGAATAAATATAATGGACAACAATATGTTTATTCAAGGAATCATTGTTAGCTGTGTTTATTTGATATTTCGATTTATCGAAATGCGATTTATTATTAAAGAGACTGTACCTCTGAAAAAATTAATGCGTGATACTTTAGTGGTTTATATTAGTTTTGTTTCGGGAATATTTGTTTATACCCAAATAGAACCTATTAAAAATATAACAAGCGTACCTGTAGTATTTACAAATAGTCCCGACTTTTAAGTTTTAGTCATAATTGTTAATGTTATCAAACAACCGATCAAAACACCAAAGGCATCTGACCACATTGGTATTGTATTATCGGGAGGTATAACTGTTTTAATAGAATGGCTAACAAATGTACCAAAAATGACAGCCAATACACTTGCATAAACCTCCGCTATACCTGCGTCTAATAAATTACCTTTTGGCATGAATACTTTCAAATATTTTAATACATACCAAATACCTAAAACATCAATCAATCCTATTATAATACCATATGAAACCCCTACAAATATTGTTTTATATGTTATAGTTTCGCCATTGTTTAAAAACTCCGAGAAGGTCCATGGTTCTTTTTTTTTAGCTTTCCTAGCATTATTTTTTAAGGTAAATGCTATAAAAGACATTGCTGCAACAGATAGTATCGAAATGGTTATAAATAAATATCCCTTAGCTTTCTTGTTCATATGATATATATTAACAAGAAAAATCATGCATAAATCGGAAGAGCATCAATATCAATAAACTTCTTTTTACCACATTTCTTCCTATTTGAAACAAACGAACTGAATACCGGTTTCGATACTTGTTTTTGTGGTGTATGATTATGAACAGATCTGGCAATCATCTTATATAATTTAAAATCCGGATACCTTTCTTCACCGCATTTTTTATACAAAATATTTCTTCCTTTATCATCACAGCACCATTCGCTTATTAATGCAGCTATTGGGTCGCCACACGTTTTAACATCATCTATATCGTCCATAAAAAAATCGTATAATGCGCAACCCAGTCTACATAAATCGAATGAAGGGTTGGGATCCAATCTAGGTTTCTTGTCATTCATATATGGTTTACAGTTGTATTGAGTGGCTGCATCACCTTTTGGATGAAAACTATCACTACAAATAAACTTACCTTTAAATGAATAGATAGATCTACCAAAATCTATTATTTTAAATAATCTTCCGTAAGTAGGTACTTTATAATAAACTTTATTGTATCTATAGTAAAGAAACTGTTTATCAGTTTTATTAAACATAATATTATTGGTATGAAGATCATTGTGCGTAAAATTAAACATCTTTTGATATGCTATTAGTGTCATAATTATTTGAAATAAGCAAGATCGCCATTCATGATCGGATAATTCTTCACCCAACAATGAATCAAGAGTCGCTTCCATCTTTTCCAAACAAATAATTTGTACTGGAAAATCTTTAATAATGGCATTGCAAATAATATCAGAATCCATACTACTAAAAGAAGACATGGACGCTTCTTCCTCTTCATCGCTAGAAGATTCTTCTTCTTTATTTGAACCGTCTGAAGTATGAGATGATCGAGACGAACAAGTAGAATCGCTTTTTCTACTGCTATTATTTTGAGCGTTTTTATTTTTAAGATTAAATTCGAATACCAAAGCTTCTGTTAATTTTACAGGCTCATTATTTACAGTGGATGTGGTAATAAATAAATCATCGAAATTCTCCCCATTCAAAGAATATACGGATTTATTACTAATATTTCTATCAATTTGTAGCTTTTTTTTATAATTTCTGGTATCCGCGTCAAAAAACATTTCTTCATCAATGGCTTCTATATCAAATAATTTTCCTTTCTGTTCATGGAAATATTTGCTATCATTTAAATATTCTAAATCATCAAAAATATTCATATTGAATTTTTCTTGAATCCCCAAAAAAGACCCAAAAAAATCTAATCCATGAACAAATTTATGATGATGTAAAACGTTGCTAGTTAAATAGGTAAAAAATCCATCTACATAAGCCGAATTATTTGAATCAAGTACTTTAGGGTGACATTTATTTTCAGATAATTTTGGTAATGATTTTTTTATGTCTTCGGTTAAATCTCCATATTTCCCCACCATAAATTTAATGGGATCAATCAATGGAGAGAATTTGAAAAATGCTTTGGCACTTTCTTCATTATTATCAGATTTAACTTGACAATTATATGTATTTTTTTGATCTGTTTTTTCTAAATTTGTAATATGATATGGTTGATTTAAATTAATGTTTTGATAATTGGTTTCTTGTAGATTAAAAAATTTTCCATATAATGGAATATAATTTTGAATATGCTTAATTTTATTCAAGTCAAATTCCTTAAATAATGCTGAATTATCATTTTTTTTATAGTAAATTTCAAACATTTATAGTTATAGATAAAAGAAATTATTAATTTTAACTGGATTTGTGCGTAATTTATATATAAAATATTAAATAAGCATATAATAGCAATGAATTTGGAATTAAAGAAATTTGATATGAAAAATATATCCTTCAAAGCAAATGAAGCATCCGGACCAGTTATTGTATTAATTGGGAGGAGAGATACAGGAAAGAGTTTTTTGGTTAGAGATTTGCTGTATTATCATCAGGATATCCCTATTGGAACGGTAATATCTGGTACAGAAGCCGGGAATGGGTTTTATGGTTCACTGGTTCCTAAACTATTTATACATGATGAATACAATACGGCTATTATTGAAAATGTTTTAAAAAGGCAAAAAATGGTGATAAAGCAAGTTAAAAAGGAAAAAACAGCTTATGGTAGATCAAATATTGATGGAAGAGCATTTTGTATTCTAGATGATTGTTTGTATGATAATTCTTGGTCAAGAGATAAATTGATGAGACTTCTTTTCATGAATGGGAGGCATTGGAAAATTATGTTAATTATTACAATGCAGTATCCTCTGGGGGTACCACCAAATCTTCGAACTAATATTGATTACACATTTATTTTAAGAGAGCCTTATATTGCAAATAGGAAAAGAATATATGAAAACTTTGCTGGAATGTTCCCAACTTTTGAATCTTTTTGTCAAGTTATGGATCAATGCACTGAAAATTATGAATGTTTAGTTGTTTCAAATAATGCAAAATCCAATAAATTGGAAGACCAAATATTTTGGTACAAAGCAAGTGCCCATAGAGATTTTAAATTAGGAAGCAAAGAATTTTGGGAAATGAGTAAAAATTTAGGTAGTGATGACGAAGATGAAAGTTATGATCCTAAAGCTGGTAGAAAGGGACCAACTATTAATGTAAAGAAGAGTAGATGGTAATTAAATTATATTTACTTTGGAGAATGATCCTCCGCCCAAACTTACATTTGTTTCATATTTGTTTTTTAAGAATCCTTTATAATCGAAACAGCATTTATGCTCTTCAAATGGAAAATGTTTTGAACAGAATGTAAAACCACATCTACATGTTTTTGTTTGTTGTGTCAAATTAAGTTTCTTTCTACACCCATCAAATCCGCATCTGTGCGTTTTCTTTTTCTTTGTTTTTTGTGGTTTTTTCTTTGGAGCAGGTGGAGGATCAGTGTTTATTTCTATTCTATTTTCATTAACCGGTGTAACACATCGTCTTCCTTTTAAAGAATTCGATGGAATTTCTGCAGGGTAATCGTGCGATTGATTCATTATTGTTATATAAGATATTGATTATATTTTATATAAGTAAGTCAATTAATTTCAATTTAATACTTTTTAAACTTTTTTATCAGCATCTTTTTCTGAAATGGTCATTTCAACATTTGTTTCTTGTTTTTTAGATTCTTTTTTATCAGTTTCGCGCGTTCGAATATTATCGCCTTCAAACAATTCCTTTCTAATATCGGCTGAACTTACAACCTCTTTTTCATTTATTTTACCTTCAATGGTTGTTACTCCAACGCCTATCAAATTACCATCTTTATCTACATTTTGTGTCAGTTTATTACCACTAGCTTTTGCAACCTTAATATTTTCCTCTATTGCCTTTTTCTTAGTTTCAGCTACTCTCTTTTCAAACTCATGTTTCGCTTGCCTTTCATTTTTATTCTTTTCATGCATCAATTGGTTTAACTCCTCTTCAAGATATTCAACACGACCGGTTTTATATGCCTCTGGATCCCAAGGCATCCACATTCCAACCGGTCCCACAAATACATCATGATTTGGATCAATCTCTCTCAATAATTTACATCTTAGCTCGGCCTCTTCTTGTGAAGGATATGAACCTCTAACTTTCAATCCCCGGGTATTTGTTTGAAACGAGTATAACTCATTAAATGTCTTTTCAAGATCCTCTTCTTTAGCATCTAGGAAATTTTTGTAGTCATCGCCAATTGTGGTCTTAACAAGATCTTTTTGTTCGCTCTTTAGGTACTCTTGAAAATCAGCCATAATTTTATCAAAATTCATGCTGTATTTATAAGATAAAAAATTTAGAAATGCAGTAAATTTCTGAACGCCTTGTGTATAATCCCAATGCTTTAGGAATTCCTCAAAGAAAAATAAATCTTTCTTTTTTAAAATATTATCAGGGCTTACAAAAGAGATACACGTAAATTTTTGCCCTGCTACGGGTTTATCTTCATCTAGTAAATCGATATATTTAGGATTTGCAGATCCATTTGGAAGGTTTTGTCTTTCAAAGGCTAATTCTTTAGTCATTTATATATTTGTGAGTCTTATTATTTTAAGTTATTTTTTACAGCTTATAATTTTTTTTTCTCGAGAAATAATATAATGCTTGGTGAATTAGGAAGTCTCTTAGATCTCGGTGAACTTATCCGCCGCGTCGTCAAATATTTAGTTGAAGGTATCATGGTTGCAATTGCCGCATATGCTATCCCAAAACGCTCTCTTAACTTAGATGAAGTTATGCTCATTGCTTTGACTGCTGCAGCAACCTTCTCCATCTTGGATACTTATGTACCAAGTATGGCCGTCGGTGCACGCTCAGGAGCCGGTTTTGGTATGGGAGCCAATCTTGTTGGATTCCCCCGTATGTAAATAATAGTTTAGTATAATTCTTAAAACAAATTATACTTTGCAATTCAAGAAAGGATATTTACTATATAATTTAAATATAGCCTTCTCCTTTGCTTTAGCTTCAATTAATATATCTATTTCAACACCATATTTTACAGGAATTTCCAATAAGAAGTCTGGGATTACTTCAATGTAATCTGAGTGATGCCCGCATCTACCACTACCTTGTTCGGATACATGAAATTTAGGTTTTATACCTCGTCTTTCCCAACTATTTAAAATTTCTTCTATATATTCGCTCTCTGGTTTTAGTGTTTCATCAGGATGCATCAAATTATAACAAGTATAGTGATGTGTATCAAATACAATTGGTATATTCACCTTTCTAGATACATAAATGCAATCTTCAATCGAGAAACATTTTTCACAATTTTCAAGTACAAGTCTATTTTGAACAGCCTGGGGTAATCTTTTAAAATTTTCACACCATCTATCCAACGTTTTTTGTTTATCTCCATATTTACCCCCACCGTGTACTACCATTACAGAATCTTTTCCCATTTCCATCCTATCCAATACTTCTGCATGATAGCTTAAATCCGAAATGGTTTGGTGAAAACATTTCTCGTTAGGCGTTCCTACTACATTATATTGACCCGGGTGAAACGTGAGTCTATGATTCAACGATCTAGCATATTTGCCAATTTTTTTAAGCAACTTATCTGCAAAATCCATTGTATAATCTTCTACTTTAGGATTACTTTTATGTGGAAATAACTCACTTGAAATCCGCAAAACTTTAATACCATTTGCTTCATTCCACTGAATTAATTTATAAAGATCCGCAAGGTTTTGTATGATTTTTAATTTAAGTTCATTTATCCCAAGCTCTTCTATTTTTCTCATTATCATTTTTCTGGAACAGAATATTGGTGGTTTTTGTTCACGCAAGATTGTATTTATGCAACACAATCCTAACTGTACTGATTTGTTCTTAGACATTATTGATTTATGTAAATGTAAAATATACCTTAGTAGTCGTAGATAATGTTAGTATAATAAATTTTTTATAATTCAATTTATTATATGAATTGGCTTATAATTTTGATAATCTGTTTTATAATTTGCGGTTTAATATATATTTTCTACCCTGTAAAAGAATCGATGCGCAGTAAACCCATACCAAAATTAAATATAGTTTTTTTAGGAGATTATATTCTACATGAACCCGAATCACAAAAATACCCTTCTATAAAGGAAATGTTTAAAGCAAAATTTACATTAGCTAGTGTAAAATCGTTCACGTCCGAGTGTAAAACGCTTGAAAAATTTAAAAATGAAATTAGTAAAATGCCAAAGGTTAAGTATAATACTCCGAATACATACTTCTTTTTATCAGTTGGGTCAGGTGCTATACATAAAAATTTAATAAATTGTTCAAAAGTATATGATATTAAACCAACACAAATGGATAGTGGAAAAAGATCAACCTGTTTATCAAGTCAACAGTTAAAAGAAGGTTGGATTACACAAATAAATATTCTTAGAAAGAAATTTGAAAAAGCAAAAATAATTATAATAGGAAGTTATTATCCCAAGAAAGGGGATAAAATTAAGATTTGTGGTCATAGTTTGGATTCCAATAATATGTTACATGAAAATATTGAAACATGGAATCAAGATATAACAGAATATATCAATAAATATAATCAGGGGTACAACGCAAAAAACAATGAAATAAGCTTTATTTCATTGGAAAATGTTATAAATTCAGATAAAGATCTTGAAAAAGATGGAATTACAATAAAACCTAAATCTGTGAAAAAATTAGCAAAGATTTTATTTCATGAAATCAAATAGTGGGTACATATTCCCATCTCAATTCATAGCAAATTTTTTTCCAGATTTCATCTTGTTCTATTCTTTTTACTGGATCTTTTAACATTGGAAAAAATGGCAGGAATTGTGTTTCTCCTAATAACTCGCACATTTTGTATAAAACATAATAGTAATTAAGAAAGTTGACACGATCATCAGGGCAGTGTTTAGCATATGGTCGTTGAATATCCATAAATAAACTGCATAGTTTATCTTCCAATTCTGGGCTCATGATTGGAGGTTTTATTCCTAATTTATCTTTAATAAATGGTATATGTTCGTAATATTTATTATAGCCTAATTTTTTAAGAATATCTTTAGCTTTTCTATTTGTCATTTGTTTTAAACTAATCCTTTCTTTTTTTATTTGAGCTTTAATACTTATAAGAACTTCATCTGGAATTTGTGTGGTTTCTTTTGCTTGAAATTGAGCAAGTATTTCACGAAAATGATTAATTCTTTTATACGCATAAAAACAAACCTCTTTAGGAGGTTCTTTATAAGAAGGTTTTTCATGTTCAACTAAATAAGAAAATCTATTACCACATTTCTTACAAATTAAAACACCTTCGTAATCAACCGAAATCAATTCGCCTTTACATCGATTACATATATCATGTTTAGTGGTATATTGAGAAATATCAAAAAATGATTCATCCATATTAGTAAGATATTTTTGAATTGATGATAGTTCCTCTGTTTTTTTATTTGAATTTTCATTTTTATTTTTATCAAAAAATGAATGTAGTATTCTAGTTTTATTTTTTCCTTTTGACATTTTCTTTTTCTTTTCAAAATAGTCAAACACATGTTCTGCATTATCTAATAAATATTTTTTCTTTTTTCTTTTATTTATTTTTATATCTATTCTAATTTGTCGCAATTGATCTTCTAATTCTAATTTATCTTCGATATTTAGATTGGTTGTTAATTTAGCTTTAATCATTTCTTTTTTTTGTAATAATGCAGGTAAAACGGTTAGTTCTGCTGATTTAAACTCTTCCATTTTTTCATGATGCTTACTATCGACAGTAACATTATTTTTTGTTTTCTTCCCAATTTTTTTAGTTGCTTTGGGTTTGAAAGCCGGCATATATAGAACTATTAATAAACTATTTAATTTACTTTTTCAACAAATCTTCTTTTGTGTAGAAATAACTAATCTCTTTTCTCTCCAGTTAACAATGGATATTCATGTAAATGACTGTCAGGAAACCACAATTGATCCTATAAAGTTACATAAAATGGTGTTTTTATACAATGCTTTAGAAAATGGATGGACTATCAAAAAAAATAATAATGCATATATTTTTACTAAAAATCATGAAGGTAAAAAAGAAGTATTTTTGGATGATTATCTCAAAGGATTCATGAAGGATAATTTTGATATGAAAAAAATTTTAGACAATTAATTCGATTAATTAATCGTTTTTTCGTAAAATTTTTTTCTTTAGCAATATTATAACAGAATGGGAGGAGGATTAATGCAACTCGTAGCCTACGGCGCACAAGACGTCTATTTGACCGGTAACCCACAGATCACTTTTTGGAAAGTGACCTACCGCAGACACACTAACTTCGCAATGGAATCTATTGAACAGACCTTTAACGGCCAAGCCGATTTCGGTCGCCGTGTGCAATGCACTATCTCCAGAAATGGTGATTTAGCATACCGCACTTACCTTCAGGTAACTCTTCCAGAGATTGGACAAGATTCTTGCTGCAATCCTAAAGAGTGCGCAAAAGTTTATGCTCGCTGGTTGGACTACCCAGGTGAGCAACTTATCTCTATGGTTGAGGTTGAGATTGGAGGCCAGCGCATCGATCGCCAATATGGTGACTGGATGCACATCTGGAACCAACTTACCCTTACCGCTGAACAAGAGCGTGGATACAATAAAATGGTCGGGCAAACAACCCAGCTTACTTACTTAGTTGATCCTTCGTTCGCTGATGTTGACTCTGCCTGTGCCAACAACACTGTCCCTGCAGCAGTATGCGCCCCTCGCAATGCTTTGCCTGAGACTACCTTGTACGTACCACTTCAGTTTTGGTTCTGCCGTAACCCAGGTTTGGCATTGCCTTTGATCGCACTTCAGTACCACGAAGTCCGTATCAACCTTGAGCTTCGTCCTTCGGATGAGGTTCTTTTCGCTGTCACCAGTCTTGATGGTAAAAATGAAAGCGCTGGCGCTGTATCTGCAGGTACATCGGTCAAGGATGCCGTTTCTTACCAGAAATCCCTTGTTGCTGCTTCGCTTTACGTTGATTACGTTTTCCTTGATACGGATGAGCGTAGACGTATGGCCCAAAATCCACATGAGTACCTTATTGAACAGCTTCAGTTCACTGGAGATGAATCCGTTGGTTCTTCATCCAATAAGATCAAACTTAATTTCAACCACCCTTGTAAGGAGTTGATCTTTGTTGTCCAGCCTGACTCCAATGTTGACTACTGCTCTTCATTTTTGAGTGGAACACACCTTAATGCCGCATTGGGTGCTCAGCCATTTAATTACACTGATGCCCTTGATGCTCTTGTTAACTCTATCGCTGCCTTCTCCGGACCAGCTGGCGTTTACCTTGATTCTCAAGGAAATGCCGATTCTAATGGCGCCTTTATTGATCAGACCAATGGTGGTATGTTCCAGGATCCTGGAGCTGATACTAATCATTCTGTTGGTATCCAATGGGGTGAAGCATTCGGCGATGCCAAGCCGATGGCATGGGACGATGTACAGTACAATGCTAATGGAACAGACAGCGATTGCTTTACAACAAGTTGCAAAAAATGGTCACCAACCTGCACTGCCCCTGCAATGAACATTCCATTCCCAGTTCAGCACATCCCTGACTCTGGTGTTTCGGATGCCGGTGCCTTCGTTCTTGCGGAGACCGCTCTTAACTTGCACTGCTGGGGACAAAACCCTGTGGTTACTGCCAAACTTCAGCTTAACGGACAAGATCGCTTTTCTGAGCGTGAAGGTACCTACTTTGACCTTGTTCAGCCATACCAGCACCACACTCGCAACCCAGATACCGGAATCAACGTTTACTCGTTCGCACTCCGCCCTGAGGAGCACCAGCCATCTGGAACTTGCAATATGTCCAGAATTGACAACGCTACCTTGCAGCTTGTCCTTTCCACCAATGCTATTGGAGGAGATGCCACCGCTAAGGTCCGTGTCTACGCTACCAACTACAATGTCCTTCGTGTCATGAGTGGTATGGGTGGTCTTGCATACAGTAATTAAGTTAATTTTTGTTACCATTTATGGTGTCAAATTTTGATTTTAATATATTAATTTAATAAAAATCATATAATTTATAAAATTTTATGATTATTTTCACAAAGAAAATTATTATACGCATTTAATATATATGAATAATGGTCTTATTTTAATTGCTGTATTGCTCATTGTCCTTATTTACTTTGTTATGCAAATACCTAGAAAACACACCAATCATAAATCAGAAGTTGTTTATGTTAATCGACAGTATCCAGTATGGAATATTCCAACCGGTTTGGCTAGACCTTTGAGACGATCATGGGGATGGGGCCCTCGATTTAGAAGGGGATATGGCCCGCGTCGCCATCGTAGATTTCATTTCTAAAAATATCCTTATATATTATAAATGAGCTTTGTTGATGCATTAATAATATTAGTTTTAGTATTGATTCTTATTGTAATTGTTTATAACCTTTTTGCCCACGGTAGAGATTTAGCGATATTTCCACGGCGAAAACACCACCGAAATAAAAAAAGACGAGAAGAAGACTATTATCCCGGATCAATAGAAGATGACTATGATTCTGACTATGATTCTGACTATGATTCTGACTATGATGATGCCTCGTCAAATGTCAGAAAAAATAAACACAGAACTAAAAATAAACAACATAAAATTAATCCAAGTCATGTAGCAGATTATGTATCCAGTCATATGCCCGTGCAATAAGTAATAAAAAAATTGAATCCAATATATTTTGTAATTTGATTACAAACTACATTAACAATTATCAACATCCATATGATGGGAGCATTATGTTTTAAACAACAAAGTACACCGTGCAGAAAACTATCTGATTTAAAATCCGAAGAAAATATAGAAATGCGCAAATTAAATGACAACTTTTATTCTATTACGCGAAGGGGTAAACGTTGGTCAAAAAAACAAATAAAATTGCTAGAAAAATACGTAAATTATAAAATGTTCTTACCCATTCCTCGTGATTTTGTAAGAGAAGCCATTTTCGGAACCCAAGATCCAGACGAAAAAGAGTATTATAATTCACCTCCTAAATTTATACTACTTAATTTTGACTCTAAAAATGGTAAAAGACAATCGTTGAGAGGACTAGCCTCAGTATCCACTGATGGTATCGGAGAGGAACATACTTATCCGCATAACGGAATGCCTGCCTTAGAATTCAAATACTATACTTTAGAAATTATCGGCAATATTTCACTGCGAGGAAAACCCTCTTCCGCTGTAAAAGAAAGACACGGTGTTAAAGTCAAAAGCGGTAAAGATATGTTGGATTGTCTGAAAAGAGTTGGTATAAAGGGCGGTTATCAATATTTAAAATTAAATGCTATGGAAAATGTAATTGGATTTTACTGGAAATATGGATGGAGATTTCATGAATTTCCAACGAGACAACGTGATTGTAGTCATAATATAGTTGCTGAAAGAGTTGAAAAACTTAACACAGTTAACAAACTCATAACACCGGCAAAATATACAGAATACGACGAAATAAGAAATCAACTCCTGACAAAATATTTTGATCGTTATCTGGAAGATTATTATTGTGTTCAGACCCTGAGTAGAGGCAATACAAGAGGAGAAGATTATGAAAATTATGAAATACCAAACACTTTAACATATAAAAGATGGGACATGCGTTTTCAAGGATATCCGATGTATTGGCAATGTAAATAAATCCTTATATAAAAAATTGAATAAATTAAAAAACTTTTTGTTTTAACACACAATATAACCATGAATATAGGAACGCATATCCACAAATCAGGTAGTTTTATTAGATCCTTACGAGCATTCTATGAAACCAAACCCGAAAATCTAACCAAGCCAGTTCAACTATTTTCCGGATCACCAAAATGGTGGAGAAGACCTGGAGTCACTTTGACAGACTACAATGAAACCAAAACATTTATAACTAAAAATAATCTAAATGTATTTATTCATTCGTTGTATTTAGTAAATTTATGCTGGGCGCCAATAGATTTCAGAAAAAAAGCACTTCCCTGTCTACAATGGGAATTTAATAACGGAATGCATATGGGATTTAAAGGCGTCGTAGTGCATTGTGGAAAATCCTGCAAAATGGATATTGGAGAAGCTCTTGATAATATGTACAATAATTTGATTACAGTTTTGAAAAGTGTTTCAACAAGTTGTCCTTTGCTGCTTGAAACAACATCTGGGCAAGGGTCTGAGACGTGTTGGCAGTTTGAGGAATTAAAAAAATTCTATAAAAGATTTACAGAAAAAGAAAAACAAAAAATTAAAATTTGCATTGATACATGTCACGTATTTGCTGCTGGTCACGATCCTATTAAATTTATTTTGGATTGGGATTCAGAATTTCCAGAAAGCATCGTTTTAGTACATTTCAATGATTCGAAAGGAAAGTGTGATTGTAAAAAAGATAGACACGAAAGGCCCGGGAAAGGTGAAATTGGTCTTGAAAAAATGTGCTTAGTAGCTGCTTGGTGTTTCGAAAAAAATATACCAATGGTAATGGAATAAAATGCTTATAATAATTTAGTAAATAATCTAAATAATTATATTAACGCTTTCTTTTACGTCTTCGTTTTCTTTGAACCTTTCTGGTTCTTTTTCTATGAAGCTTCTTTCTGCGATGTGTCTTAGCCCTGCGAGTGCGAGTGCGTTTGCGCTTTCCACGCGATTTGCGTTTACGAGATCCTGTCATATAACCTGGCATTATATATTAAGTAAATATAATAAATTTTTTTTATTCTTTATAATAAATGATTCTTTATATTTTCATTATTTTAGGTCTTATAGGATTTATATTGACTGAAATTAATCGACAACAAAGACCTGTTTACAAATTTGTTAGCTATTATAAAAATTTTCCTATAATAATTATGGGATTGCTAAATAGTATTTATAAATCTATTGATAATAATTGCATATTTGAGTATAAAAATTTAACCATTCATAAGAAACTATGTGCTAATCATGATAAACTACTAGATGAATTTAATAGAAATTATTCAAAATATAAACTAATTAATCCAGGTGTTTTTTCAAACGAATTTCATGAAACAAATAATAAATATGGTTATTTTAACATTAAATACTATGGTAATGTTAATGAAGATAAGTTTCCTTTACTTACAAAATTAGTAGAGGATGATGATAATATTTATACTTGTTTTTATAGTATTATTAAGGGCAAAAAGAAAATACCCGAACACAGAGGTCCTTATGCAGGAATTTTAAGATATCATTATACACTTTTTAGTAGTAACGATATTAAAGATTATCTTAAAGTTAAAGGTGATAATAAACTATTTTGGAGAGAAAAGGACGGGTTTTTATTTGATGATACACACTTTCATGAAGTACAAAAGAAAAGTACAGGGTTTAGAGTTGCATTGATAATTGATATTAAAAGAAAACTACCCTTTATTTTAGATAAGTTGAATGTCTTATTTTTAAATTTTATATCAAATACTGAATATGTAAATTCTAGTAGAAAAAAACTTACAATGAAATTGAAAAAAAAAATCAAATTATATAATACATGAAGAATCTTGTAGCAGCCTTACTTCTTATATTTATTTTCCCTATTTCAGGCATCAGTAAAATAACTAATTTTAATGCAACTACACTGGGAATGAAAAATATGATAAATTTGAAATTCTTACCAACTATCTTTTTTAAATTAGCTATTTTTGGAGCTATAATAATTGAATTTATATCTCCTTTGATCATAGTAGGTAATATATTTAATTATACAAGTAATAATTTGGCTAAACTTTCTATTATTACACTCATCATATTTACATTTTTTGCAACATTAATTTATCATTTCCCTACACTTCCAGGTCAGAAAAATTATTTTATGAAAAATATTGCTATTATTGGCGGTCTTATGTCATATTACTTACTATTATAATCAATCTCTAGTTATTATATAATGAAATTAGACGTTGATTCCAAGCAACGTATTATGACTGCGTTCTATATGCTTCTTGAGTTTTATAAAATTATAATGGGAACTTTCTTAGTTATATTTGTTCCGCAACAGTGCGGTGATCAGTTATGTACGGCAACTGAAAATTTTATGGCAACTGAACAATTAAGAGTTGGTGCAAATGCATGTAACTTTGTGACATTTGCGTCTATTGGTACATTGTATTTTATTGAATTAAAACGCGAAAACTGGTGCATCAAATATTTAGACATTGATGAAGAAAAATCAAATACAAATCTAGATCTAGAAATTGAGTTATATCCCGCGTTTAAAAAACAAATGAATAAATTAAACAATCAATATATTAAAGTAGTTTATATCGCATTATTTTTAATGGTTGTTAATTTTGCTGTATCCGGCACAATCGTATATCAAAATTACGCTGGATCAAATACTTTAACAACATTTATCTCATTTTTTATGTTAGTAACTATGAAATTATATTCTGCCTACAATGTTGGAACAATTTCTGTAAAAGATGAACGAGCAAATAGTGCCTACATGAAAATTCCAAAAACATACAATACCATTGACGAAGATCATCGAATCTCTACACCAGAAGGTGTTAATATTGTCATGTAAATGTAATAAATATATGTAAATTGACTTAAACATTTTTTGAATTAGTAGATTATAAATGCAAATATTTGTGAAGACTTTGACAGGAAAAACTATAACATTAGATGTTGAACCAAGTGACACTATTGAAAATGTAAAAGCCAAGATCCAGGATAAGGAAGGAATTCCGCCAGACCAGCAACGCTTAATTTTTGCCGGAAAACAATTGGAAGACGGTAGAACGCTTACCGACTATAATATTCAAAAGGAGGCGACGCTTCATTTAGTACTTCGGCTACGTGGCGGTCAATAGGTAAATTCGATTAATTACAATTTAATTATTTGTAATTAATTAAATAGAATCAGATGCAGTTCTTGTATATTCCGCTTTATCCAACAGTTCTTTGTCATATGAATGTCGTAAAGAATTGGTCATAAATGATGTAATAAATATACATGTATGCCATATCGGATGCCACGTCACATAATCATATCCAAAATTTGGAGCATATATAGAATATGTAGCAACGCTTCCACAAGATAATGCAATTAAAGAACGTATATAATATTTTTTAAAATACTTTAATGTAATTCGATATTTAAAAATCATTGTAAAGAAAATGCTCAAAAATACATAAAAATGTGATGCAAACTTCTGATCCGCCACTTTTAAAAATAATAAAACAGTTCCGGAGGCATATGACATAATATAAATTACAGGTTCCCTTACTTTTAATCCGTAAAAGGCGCCCTCTACTATACAGATACTTGAACTCCAATGATCTAAAATTGTCCAAAGTGGTCTTGAATTAAGAGGGGCCTCAATATCAGAATAATCATCTGTATGATAGCAAATAGAAAAGAAAACTGTAAAGGCTAAATGTAAAAATGTCAACAAAGAATCATATGTTTTATGATTTTTAAATGTCCATAAACATTGTCCTATTGGTAAAATAGAAACTATATGGGATGTTAATATCCAATAAAATTGCATATATTTATTGAAATAGAATCTTTATATAAATTACACTATTGTATTGACAATGTATAATTTAGGAAGTTTAACTGCGTTAAATTAATATTTTAATCTTTTCTTAATTTATAATGAAATTTAATGAAATAACAAAAGATAAACTCAAAAACTTTGAAGTTTTGCATGAAGCAGAAGATGAAGAGGATTGGAAAGCCTTGAAGAAATGTTTCAAAGATAAATACACTACTTTTAAATATGCATATTTTTCTCCAACCAAAGCCCAAGATGGAACCGACGCGTATGGAGAAGAAAACATAGTAGGTCATTTGGAATATTATGGTATAAAGGATAAGAAAAAAGACCTTGTTGCTGAAGTTTCTATTAAGTTAGAAGATTTGGAGAAAGGCGGGTTAGAAGAGATTGAGTTTGGTAATGAATATGTTGTTGTTCCAAAAATGGATGATAACGAGGCAGCGATGAGTGACGCAGAAACTTTGGTAGGTGAATTTAACGAAATCGCGGACAAAAAAAAACTCTTGAGAACGACCATAGATCTAGATATTAAAGGTAGCGACAGTCCCCTGCCTGCAGGCACACCATATCATTGGGTTGGAGCAGGTGGTTGGGTTTATAAAAAAGATAATAAGTATTATTACTTGTCGCTTAGCAAAGATGGTTGGATTAGAACACAAGATGAGCTCGAAGATTATCTTAAAACAAAAAACAGCTGTGCCGCCAAACCACAACAAGGAGAAAATCTCAGAGGAGGTCGTAAACGACGCAGAAAAACCAAACGTAAGCGTACTAAACGCAGAAAAACCAAACGTAAGCGTTCAAGACGAAAACGTACTATGAAACGTAAAAAACGTAGAGGTAAAAAACGTAGAGGTAAAACCAGGCGCAGACGTTAAATTTTTAATGTAAAAATATTAATAATAAATATTAATATTTTCATCAAGGAACACTCCTTCTTCGGGAATGCTCTTGAATTTGAAATCGTAGTAGTTGTCTTCTTCGAGCTGTACTATTTTTTTGATAAGATTTTTTTTTATATTTTTTTTTAGCATCAGCTCTACATATTGGACAATTATTATGTTTATCACGCCATTTTTCTAAGCATAATTTGCAAAACTCTCCATGCTTACATTTATAATAATAATTACGTGTTGCTCCAATAGGAAAAAAACATATATTACAATCTACCGGGTCATATGGTACAACTTTCTCTCTTCTTCTAAAAAATGTTAAAAACGACAAACAAAAAAATTTTTTTTTGGCGGGTTCTACAATATTCGACATATAATATATATATTAATTATTTAATTTCTATTCGTATTCTTCGTTATTATTATGAAACAATAAATTCATATTCATAACTTCCACTTTATGGTTTGAAACCTGCAATAATGTATCAATCATGTCATTACTCCTCAATCGAATACTATAATCTTGTCTAGTAGATGACCTTCCAACACGTCCAATTGCCTGAATCATCTTTTCTTGTGACATATCACCAAGATCTTTTCCAATATATCCATGACAAAACTGATAATTTGTACCATAAATATAATCAGATGAAGCGATGATCAAATACAATTTTTGTTTTTCAGCTAATTCTTTCATAATAGATACATAATCTTTCATACACTTTTTAACTTGTCCCAAATCATTAGTAAGTCGCTTTATATCTACAAATACTGCAATTCCCATTAGCAATAAGACCTTCCAATTTGCATCAATATCTAAAAGCATGATTTTTTCTACAATTGTATCATCAATATCACTTTTAAAAGCTGTAATTGCTTCTGAATGCTGCCATTCTTTAAGATGTTCGACAGTATTTGGGATAAATTTTAGTCCCAATCGAATGCGTTTTAAACTTGCACGCATTCCTTCATATTTTTGCAGTAATCTCTGTGCTGTTTGATTGTTATCTTTTACTGAACCGGATTTCTTACTAATTTCTCTAGTTTTTCTGATTTCCGCAGATCCTTTTGATTGACCTCGATCTTCTTCAGCAGCAGCGTCACTCGCCTTTTCAAGATCCTTCTGAATTTTCTCCATCTCAATTCTTACACCTTCGTTGAATCCCATATCTTCTAATATTGCATCTAACATAACACTCGGAATCTTAGCAGTCAGAAGACAAAACTTACCTATTTTTTCTATATCATTTGCTAAATAAATGGTAGGACCATCTGTAAGTGTATATGCATCATTCGTAGTTATTTTAATAGGTTTTGGGTACAACGGTTGACGCTTACCTTTAAAATATTGAAATACCTCTGTATAACTTTTTTTAATCGCTGTCAGCAACTTCAAATAGTACTCTTTTATACTCATGACGGTAATATCTTCAATAGAATCAAAGTACTCATCTATTTTATAACGAGATTTAATATCAACTTTTTTATTGACATAAACAATAAATTCAGTAACTGCTCTTACATCAAAATGTCTTAACAATGTTTTATATTTTTTAAGATGATTGACACTGCTTTTCACCTTATCATAATCTTCATATACTAAATGCGGTAGTATAATATATCCATCTGTGTCCAAAATTGGAATGGTTTTAGAACAGTCATGACTCACCACGCTATCAACATTGGTAGTATTAAATTTAGCGGAAAACCCAGATATCATTTCTTCCAACTCCTCTTGTCTAGGAAGTGTAGCTGAAGATAAAACTACATTTGGAATCTCATTTTGTTGCCAATTTTTAGATAATAATTCATGATAAGGATGTGTTTCATAATCCAGTGTAATTGTTGGTTCATCCCAATAAAGAATCATATCCTCTAGTTTATTGAAAGCACGCATATAATTCATCGCAGGTAGATAGGACTGTATATCGGATATCATAATTTCAACGTTATCCCCAACCTCATTATCTACTCTGAAAATACCTCCAGTGCGTCTATTCCGAATTGTTTCCTTGGCAGCAAACCAATGCAGACGAATACTTCCGGGATCGGCACATCCAAATGCAACCGCAATCTTAATACCTAATGATATACACGACTTTGCTAGTTGCAAGCCTACGTGCTTGGCCGCACATACGAATATAATTTTGTGACCTCCTTTCACAAGACCAATGGGGGTCAAAGTTTTCCCGGTACCTGTTGGAGCTTGATAAAGAAGCATTTTTGCGCCCTTTTGTTTACATCGCGCGAACAAATCTTTTTGATGTGTGTAAAGTTTGATATCCCTGTACTTAACAAGTTGATTATTTCGTTCAATATAATCATATGCATGTTTTATAAATTTACCTTTGCTAAAATCATTCATTGCTTCTGATGTAATCTCTTTGATTTTCTTTGCAAATATCGTATTAAAATTGGATACATTAAACTTCATAAGTTGAATCAATGTATAAAAGTGTTTATTTTTCGCGTCTTTTTTTGTTGACAGGAAAGCCTCCAAAGTATCCAAAATAACAAATTCAAATATTTTATCTCTTATTTCTTTGATTTTCTTATCAGTATTCTGAATTCTAATAATATCCGCTTTTTTCAGCTTTGTTTTCTTTTTCTTTTTCTTTTCTGTTTTTGACATCTTAAGTTTGTATTTCTTTGTTAAATTATCAAATGGTGTTTTGATATACTCATCGTATAAGAATCTATGATGTTCTTCAGTTCCACCTTCTGAAATTTTTATAAAGTTAATCAATGACAATGTATCATTGTAAACAATATTGACATCATCGTATCCATCTTGTATAAGCTTCAAAATACGCAATTCATCTTGTGATACAGGAACCTCCAAAGAGTCCCATTCTTCTTTTGATAATTTTCGTTGTGCTAGATCCATGGTAAGTATAATACCATATTATCCTAATTTTATATCCTATTTCAATTTTATTGTAGATTAAATTGAAACATTCATTTAAAATTAAAATAAATATAATAATCAAACAATGGCTATTATATTTAGCGTAGAAGGAAATATCGGATCCGGCAAATCAACATTAGTGAAATGTTTGAGTAAGTGCTTACCTAAATCCCTAAGGAATCACGAAATTATCTTCCTACAAGAACCTGTTGACATATGGAACACCATTAAGGACGAAAATGGTGTAACTATTTTGGAAAAGTTTTATGCTGATCAAAGTAAATATGCGTTCTCATTTCAAATGATGGCTTATATTTCACGGTTGACTATTCTTAAAAGAGAAATCGAAAAAAGGCAAAATGTAATTATTATATGCGAAAGATCTGTATGGACAGATAGAAATGTGTTTGCAAAAATGTTATATGATGATAAAAAGATCGAATTGGTCAATTATGATATTTATAATAGATGGTTTGATGAGTTCGTTAAACAATATCCATTGAATGGGATTATTTATGTCAAAACAGATCCTGAAATTTGTCAAAACAGAATTGGTATCAGAGCTCGCGAAGGAGAAACTATACCTCTAGAATATTCTGTTAAATGTCATAATTATCATGAAAATTGGATTAATAATAGTAGTTGCGATACACTAATTTTAGATGGTAATGTAGAATTTATTAATAAACTTCCATCTGATTGGAACGATAAAATCATTTCGTTTATGGAAACAAAAACTCCCGTTCCAGATTATGTAAATAATAACTGGGATGAGATCTTGGCTTGTTAATCCAGATCTGTAAGAAGTAATGTATTTAATACTGGCAATGGCTTATATTTTAAAATATCCAGTTCTTTTGAAGTAGTAGGAAATTCATTCTCTCCATAAATATCCTGTAAGCATAACCATTCAAATATCCCCCCGGCATATACAAAAATATTATTAAACCCTAGAGACAACAATTTTTCATATTTTTTATATATACTTTCATCTGTATAATTTCTACCATAAATTACTATATGTAATGTAGGATTAGAAATTGCTTTATTAATAATTGATATCTCTTCGGTTGGCGAAATAGTACCTTTAATTAAACATGCTTGGTCTCTTTCATCCAATGTATTGATGATAATAAATCGAGTACCTTTGTTTAAAAGATATTTCACATCCTCGAATCCTATTTTGCGAATAGATACTTTATTTCCCATTTGAAAAATTTATTATAAAATAATAAGTAGTTTTCTTTATTATTTTACTTTGCATTCTTAATATTATTTTTCTTCCATTGTGAAAATCCCTCCTTTGCAATGTATTGCATGGTTCGCATTGCAAATGCAAAACTGAATCCACTATGATTGTTATCTTTGCCAAGTCCTTCTGAAATTTTTTTTTTATTTTCATGTCCCCACCATTGGTATCCCTCATTTTCTGGAGGCGATTCCATTCTAAACCATTCCCATAGTTCAAGTTTAGTTACAACATTTGCCATCAATTTTAAATCATATGTCATAAACCCTTCTGGCCATTCCGATGAATCATTGGGTAAGTCCATGCTTTGTATTGTTTGTTCTTCTGGATTTTCGATACTACTCATATTTGCGTTATATACATATTATTTTATATCAATTTATAAGTTCAATTTTAATTAAATTTAACAATAATTTCAACTTCCTCTTTTTTTATACTCTTTGTAGCAGAGACTGATAATTCTTTTCGCTTTTTTCGTGTTTTTGCAGTAGATTTACCGGATCTGTTTTTTGAAGAACTGTTTCTTTTATTCATATCATTTTCAATATCTATCACATTTTTCTCTATAAAATCTAAAATTCTATATTCCAAGGCCCATCTAAAAAAATTTAACTGACCAAGTGTTGTTTGAATACTTGTATTATCACTATATGGTATAGTGATTCGATCCCATCTACAAAATGGATCAAATCTCTTCTTAGAATAAGCTTTTAATTTCAATTTATAATCAACATAAACCTTGAATCTTCGTTGATTACCATTTGACGAAATATTATAACACGTATAATATTTTTTACTATAATTTGTAACAAACCAATCAATCAGCCTTAAACTGACTTTATGTTCCCCATTAATAATAGGCAATATCTTATCAATATTATTATCCTTACTATAAAACTCCATTAACTTATTCAACAGTAGTTGATTTTGCGTGGAATACGACATTATATATTTAAATTCCCCTCCACAGCTTTAAATAGTTATCAAGCCTCATGTATATTACTATCTTTAGGACGTAACATCGTATCCTGCACTTTCAAATCTCCAATATAATCCGTTGTGGAGAGAAAAGGGTTAATTGATGTTTGAATTACCATATATCTATTTGAAATACGCTCATTTACTCGCGATCGTTTATCACTAGGTTTTGTATGTATAGTGTCAAAATCCACTAATCCTGGCACACGTTTTTTTTCCATATTCTGTTCTCTATCCTGTTGACGTTTCTGATGTTGTTGTTTTATATTATGTCTCTTAGATAGTTCTCCCAGCGTTCCTTGTTCGGCAACACGTACCATATTTACCTGACTGTCTGTATATTTGGATACATTAACTTCGTCGCCCTTTTCTCTAGGATATTTTAATTGTCCCATGGTATAGCCCGCATCTCTTTTACTTTTAAATCGTTTATTTCCATCCGACCATTTCGAATACCTGTATTCAGTCATATAGTAATCATTATATTTATATTTTCTTTATTAACCTCATTTGTTTAGTGAATTTAAATTTTTTATCATTTGTACACCTACGATCTAGATTACATTTTAAACAACACACTACAGTGTTAATATTACTATGCCCTTGAGTATTATCAATTCTATCTAAAGTCCATTGCAATGGTTCCCGTTTATTTTCATACATGATCAATGTATTAATTCGACAATAATGACATTTTAATTTAGATACTACCAATTTTTCCAATAAAGTAGTATAGTTTATAAAGTTATCATCTAATTTATCTTTTTTAGTATCTTGCGACTTATAACTGCTTATTTTTTGTTTAATGGATTTTGTAATCTCCTTCTTCCCTTCAAAATTTTGATTCAAATACAATTGATTTATCATTGGTATTTGATTTTTATAAATAAAAATATTCTTATCCATTGTTTCTGTATTTTTTTTGACTTCAAATTCTTTACCCATTTTTATTTTCCTTATCATTTATATATATAAATGCAAAAAACTAGTAAATCTGATACGAAAACAATAATGGCACCTGTACATACCGAAATAAAAGATATTATAGGATTTTTTTTATTTTTTTTTGTATTTATCATCGTGGTCCCTATAATGTTATTTAAATCTAAACTATTTACTATTCTTGAAGTTTATTTACCTAATGTAGATTTAATAGCAAATTTATTGACCTGGATAGGAGGACCATATGGTATATGGAACCAATTGTATACATCAAATCCATCCCCTTCTTTGGAGACAGGTAGTCTTTCATTCATGAACTTTACAACTGAAATTTTAATTAATTATATTGCTTTATTGGGATTAACATTTATTGTTGCTCGAGAAGCAGTGCTCCAAAAAAACATTTTTGAAGGGTGGTCATTCGCATTTATAATGGTTATTATAACATATCTTTTACCAGTACCTCTTGTTAATATGATAATGACAACTGCTAATGAAAAATTCATAAAAATGAATTTGGATGAAAATAAAAGTAAAATACTAAGTGGATTTGTAGGATTAATTGTCACAATCTTCTTCTTATTTGCTGAGACAATTATCATTAAAAATTACAGAAAAAATGTTGTAAATATTAGTAAATATATTTATAAAACACCCAAAATATTTAAACTTTAAATAAATGATATACGTATTAATCTTTATAGTATATATATATTATGNCCGATGAATGTATGGAACTTCAAAATATAAAATACCAAACAATGCTTTTAAATAGTAATTCAAAAGTAACTTCAAATAAAGTTGATTCTCTAAATATCGATGCATTTTTGGAAAAAGAAAAGGCTGTTAACAAAGAAAAACCATGGAATAAATTAGGGAAAAATCAAAAAATAGGCAAAATAACTGATTATATTAATCAATATACACAAGAATTTAAATCAACTAGTGAAGAAAAGGCCGAACTGAAAATTTATTTAGTTAAATGTCTTGAACGAAAAAAATTGCAACGAGTTAAAGATGTCATATATGATTCTAATCTTGGCATTATTAAAAATATACCGGGACTTTCTTATGATAAAGTAAAACGAAAGTTTACTCTTAAAAAAGTAGATAAAAAAAAATCAAGCCTTTCAAGAACAGCTCCGAAGCGCAAAACAAAATCAAAATCTAAAATCAAAACAAAAGTCAAAACAAAAGTCAAAACAAAAGTCAAAACAAAAGTCAAAACAAAAAAAGATAAAATTGATATTAATTTAAATAATAAATGATATATTATATAACGTAATGCATAATATATCCTCTTTAAAGCCTCTAATTAATATTATAGATACATTTTCACCCAAACCTGATTTTACAAATGTTGATATAGATGAATTCAGAGAGAGTATATATTTGATTATTGATGATTTCGTTAAAAATAATGTCTTAGAATACATGTACTATGATTTTGAGTCTAGGATATTTGAACATACCTATCAAATAGTTGAAATGTTATACAGCGAAATTATCGATGCTTTTAAAAGCATCGATCTAACCGAAATGGTTGAGGAAGGTATTGTACTATATTTCAGTATAATTAGAAAGCCTAGATCCTACCCCGGTCCACATATCACTACGCCTGAAAGTAAAAGAGATATACAAGCACAAATACAAAATCTTAGATCAATACCACAGCCCGAACAAAATACACCCGAGTGGTTTGATTTTAGATGGACACGATTGACAGCTAGTTCTGCATGGAAAGCGCTTGATTCTGATTCAAAAAAAAACGAATTGATCTATTCTAAATGCAAGCCCGTCGACAAATCTAAATATAGCAAAGTTAATGTAAAGTCTGCAACTCATCACGGTCACAAATTTGAACCCATATCTACTATATTTTATGAAGACAAATTTAACACCGAAATAGAAGAGTTTGGATGTATTCCCGATGAAAAAAACTCAGAATTTGGAGCTTCTCCTGATGGAATCAATATAAAAAGATCAAGTGATCGATTTGGTTATCTGCTAGAAATTAAAAATCCCGTCAGTCGCAAATTAACGGGAACTCCTAAAAGAGATTATTGGATTCAAATGCAATTTCAAATGCATGTTACTGGGTTGCATACTTGCGACTTTCTTGAAACTGTATTTAAAGAATATAAAACCGAAGAAGAATACAAAGAAGATGGAACTTTTAATAAAACTAAAGATGGTAAACCAAAAGGAATAATCGTATGTTTCCACGATGGAAATAAACCAATATATCGATATGCTCCTTGGAATTGTAATGAAACTGTTTTCGAACAATGGTATGATGATCTTTTAGATAATGAATCTACTCTTACTTGGATTCAAAATACCTATTGGCGATTGGAAAACTATTCTTGCGTCACAGTACCATACAATAAAGATTGGTTTAATATGGCCACTCCACATTTCAAAGATCTTTGGAAGATTATTGAAAAAGAAAGGGTTTCGGGATATTCTCATCGAAAACCTAAAAAAAGAAAGAAGAAACCTCCTATGATATCACCCTTGGTAGAGGGATATACAACCTGTTTTCCACCACCACCTCCATTAGATCTTGATCCGCCAAAACTAGTACTCAAAATTAATACTCCTGTATTAAATTCGAATTAATTGCAATAATAGTTTACTCTCAGACAATTTCTCTGAGGAGGGGGGGTGCAGCGGTCTTTTGGTATAATTTTTTTATATAAACCACCACATACATCAGCCGGCGCAGCTGTCCCATTGCATGGTTGAGGCCAATATTTGATATTGTTTGTTTTTTGCTTATATGATCCAACAGACCAAACGGGATATAATTTCCATTGTTCACTATAATTTTCATCAGATAAACCTCCTGGTGTTCTATAAGGGTATTTACTATCAACCATCATTGGATTATCTACTGATGCTGGATACGAACCTGATGATAAAAACCCCTCCTTCTTTCCTCCTAATACAATTAGTATTCCTAAAAGCAATGTCAATATCACAGTACAATTTAACAAAAGTCCTTTCATATAAATATTATTTATATTATATTTTCCTTAGTACTTGAAAATATATTATAATTACAACTATTTAAAATTATAATATTTATATTTGTATACGATGAGTTATCAGGATCATGTCATTAAAAGAAATGGTGAAAAAGAAGTATTTTCTTTCGATAAAATTTTAAAGCGCGTTACAGTACTAGGCAATGATAAGGAAACTGGGAAAATAAACCTGAAAATCAATTATACTTCATTGGTACAAAAAATAATTGATCGATTATATGATGGGATTTCAACTAAAGAAATAGATGAACTTACAGCACAACAATGCGCGTCACTTATTACTACGCACCCAGATTATGGCCGATTAGCTAGTCGTATATTGGTTTCAAATCACCACAAAAATACTGACGCCTCCTTTTTAAAAGTAGTTTCAGATTTATATAATTTTAAAGATATTCATGATAAACATTCTCCTTTAGTAAGCAAGGAAATGTACGACATTGTTTCAGAGCATTCTGACGAAATACAGTCATATTTTGATTTTAATAGAGACTATCTTATGGATTATTTTGGATTTAAAACATTAGAAAGAGCTTATATGCTTAGAATTGGTAAACACATTTTGGAAAGACCACAGCATATGTGGATGCGAGTTAGTGTGGCTATTCATGGAAAAGATTTAAAAAGAGTAAAGGAAACTTACGATTTGATGTCGGAAAAATATTTTACACACGCCACACCTACTCTTTTCAATGCGGGAACTCCACGACAACAGATGAGTTCTTGTTATCTTTTGTCTATGAAAGATGATAGTATTGCAGGTATTTATGAGACTCTTACCGATTGTGCTAAAATTAGTAAATGGGCTGGAGGGATCGGATTACATATACACAATGTCAGGGCTTCCGGTAGTCATATTAGAGGCACTAATGGCACCTCTAATGGCATAGTTCCCATGTTGAGAGTTTTCAACAATACAGCTAGGTATGTTGACCAAGGAGGCGGTAAGCGTAATGGATCTTTTGCAATTTATTTGGAACCGTGGCATAAAGATATACGTGAATTTTTAGAAATGAAAAAAAATCACGGTGATGAAGAGCAAAGAGGAAGAGATTTGTTTTATGCTTTGTGGATACCCGATCTATTCATGAAAAGAGTAACCACTGATGGTAAATGGACATTGATGTGTCCTGACGAATGCAAGGGATTAAGTGATGTATATGGAGATGAATTTGAAACTTTATATACAAAATATGAATCCGAAGGAAAGGGTGAGTCTGTTCAAGCCCGAGATATTTGGTTTAAAATTTTAGATAGTCAGATTGAAACGGGGACACCGTATATGCTGTATAAAGATGCGTGTAATAAAAAATCAAATCAAAAAAATCTTGGCACAATAAAATCTAGNAATNTATGCACNGAAATTGTAGAATATTCTGATCCGGATGAAACTGCCGTATGTAACCTAGCTAGTTTGGGTCTGCCCAACTTTGTAAAAACGACACATAAGAAATTCAAAACTGTCCGTATATTTACCAAACCTGAATGCGATTATTGTAAGTTGGCTAAGAGGCTTGTTTCACAAAGAATCACAGCGGATGATATTATTATAGACGAGTGTTCAACAATTGGCCAACGCGAAACTTGCAAACAGTACATCACAGCTAAATACAATCAAGAAGTTAAAACCTTCCCACAAATTATTATTGATGATGAATATATTGGTGGATATATCGAACTATTGGATATATTAAGAAATGTTTTTGACCATGAAAAACTACACCAAGTTACAAAGGTAGTTACGCGTAATCTTAATCGAGTTATAGATATTAACTTTTATCCTACTCCAAAAACTAAAACTAGTAATTCAAAGCATCGGCCAATAGGTTTGGGAGTCCAAGGTTTAGCGGATGTATTCATGCTAATGGATTTGCCTTTTGAAAGTGATTTGGCAAAGAAAACCAATAGAGAAATTTTCGAAACCATATATCACGCAGCTGTCGAAGCTAGTATGGAAATTGCAAAAGAGGAAAACCCTTACAGTACATTCTTGGGATCACCTGCCTCGCTAGGTAAATTATCTCCCGATTTATGGGAAAATGTTGTATATAGTGATAGGTATGACTGGGCTAAACTAAGACAGGATGTGGTAGTTAATGGTATGCGGAACTCATTATTGGTGGCACCAATGCCAACCGCTTCGACCTCGCAGATATTGGGGAACAATGAATGCTTTGAGCCTTATACAAGTAATATATATGTTAGACGAACTATTGCTGGAGAATTTGTCATAGTTAACAAACATCTACTGGAGGAATTGGTTGAATTGGATATGTGGACCGAAGAAGTCAAGAATGGCATTATCGCGTATAATGGCTCAGTGCAAAATATTAAAAGTTTACCCAAATGTTTGAAGGAAAAGTATAAAATAGTATGGGAAATGCCTATGAAAAATATTATTAATATGGCAGCAGATAGAGCACCATTCATTGATCAAAGTATGAGTATGAACTTATGGATGAAAGAGCCTAGTTATAATAAATTAACAGCCATGCACTTCTTTGCTTTTAGCCAAGGATTAAAAACAGGTCTCTACTATCTTAGAACAAAAGCAAAGGCTGCGCCACAACAGTTTACTATTGATCCAAATGCTAAAACTACAACCGATGAAGATGACGATGGATGTGTTATGTGCTCGGCTTAAAATAACTTCTTGCTACTATGTAATATGAAATTCTTCGTAGATAATCATATTACATCTATTGCGCATCGTGGATATTCCGGCAAATATCCCGATAATTCATATAAGTCTTTTAGGGCAGCGTATGATAGGAATTTTAATATGATTGAAGTTGATATACAAGCATGTAAAACTGGTGAATTAATTATTTACCACGATGTCATGATATCAGGTACACCTGTTTCTGAATTATCTTTGAAAGAAATTTTAAAAAAAAAGAGAGGGATATTAACTTTGAAAAACTTTTTTGACGCGTTTCCTTATAAAAGCAAGGAACTTTATTTTGATTTGAAGGGCGGTATTAAAACTGCGTATCATTTATTTGCATTTTTAAGAACATGGAATATTGATGTATCTAATATGATAGCATTTAGTTTTAATCAAAAACACCTGGATTTGTTAGAACAAAAAATGCCAGAACTTAGAAGAGGATTTATAACCGATAATATTCTCTCCGAAACGGTTTTAAAAGAAATCATTCCTCATATACATTTCATTTGTTTACACTATTCTGTACTAGATGAGGAAATGATAGATTACTGTAAAAAGCGAGGCATCTTTATTTTTACGTATACAATGACCAACAACAACGAATTAAACTACATGCAAAGATTTAAAATTGATGGCATAGTGACTGATTTTAAGTTAATAAAATTTGAACCTTAACACAACTCCGAATACAACTTATTTAGCTGACGGTTTTTAGTCAATATATCCACATCCCAATAAAGTTTTCCAAAACAACGGAAACACACCAATATATCAATCAAAGAGTTATGCAAATTATTTGGTTGACTATTAAACAATTTTTCATGCAATTCAATTAGTTTAGGATACTTGTATTGCATTTTACCCGTATAATCATTCATTTTTCGAATATTACAAGCCACTTTACCCTTTAACATTGTACAATACTCTACTTTGCGTTGTTTTTCAAGTGTGCGTTTATATCCGTTTCTAATTTGTTCCACAATAACCATACTTTTATCAAATTTTAAATTATGTGCCACCAAAATCTTGCATTTTCGCACATCTCTCATAAACATATTTATTACATGACGAATATTTTTCCCTTCTCTTAGCATTATTTTATTTGTTATCCCATGAATCGCCGTACTCTCTGGACAAATGCCTAATTGTCTTCCCTCCGGTCCTTTGGGTAGCTTCACTACGTGATCTTCCACGTTAATCACCTTATTCTTAGAAGCATCATATACCATCCAGGAAAACTGTACTATAAATGGCCATCGATGTGTTTGTTCAGTTGTTGGTCTACCATCTGGCAATCCGGTTGTCTCTACATCAAATGTTAGTATTTTCATTATTGAGTTGATTATAATAAAAAGTAATTTTTTAATTATATTCAATTTTACACAAATCTATGCAGATAATAGCGAAGCTGTTACACTAGTTAACATCATTCGGTGTGGTAGGCGCAATGGCCTTTTACTGTCCATAAAGTAAGTTTCAAGAGGTTCATTAAAATTACCATAATAACAACTACAATATCCAGGCCACTCAAATTCACTACTTTTAATGTTCCACCAATCAAATACACGTGATGCTACTATATGTCCTCGTTGAACCGTAGGGTTTTCTAAATATATAGGTAATGCATCCTTTGCGAGTAAATATATTAATCCGTCAGTTTTACATTCGTCTAAGGCTTTAAATGCTTTAAACAGCAACACGTCGTTTTTTTTTCTAGAAATTATTTTTAATAGTTTCATTTCACCAGCATTTTTTTCTGTATTTATTGCTGTTGTGATTGCTAATTCATATGCTTCCTTTATCATAATTTTTCTTTTAATACTTGAAGGAGGTTTATCAATAGTACAATAACTACATTTATTTTTATTAATCATTTGATAAAAGTCTGAACAGTCAATACATTTCTGTATTTTGCGATAGGTCTTTCCGGATCTAGTTGGCATGATTATATGGTTTAAAACAGTAGTTATAGTTTGATTTCAATTTTTATCTGAATATATTTCATATGATATTAGAATTATTGAATAATAAATTATTTGGAATTTTGTTAGTTGTTGTTATTACACTATATAAAGCTTATCAACAAGGCAAATTAAAACTTCTTAAAAAACTTTTTACTAACGCATCTTGGGTAATTAATTTAGCTATTGTTATCATTTTTAGTAGTTACATGATACATACAGCGGGTAATGATCCTAATGGTAAGCGCATTAAAGATGCCATTAAAAAAGGAATTTTAGCTTTGATTGTTGCCATTATTGCGCAATTGGACCTCACTATTGCACCATTTTGGATTGTTTTTACATTGGCCGTATCATTTGAAGGTTATGTATAATTGGTAGTATATTTTCCAGAATTAAATTCATCCACGAGCTTTTGAGGAATTTCACGAAAATCAATTAATTTTTTATTCAACTCGTAGCGTTCATACGCATCTTCTTGTTTCAATCTGTTATGAAAATACTCTTTATCCTCATAACATTTGGCAGCTGTTTTGATCCCGCATTTTTTAAATATAGACGGAATAGCGTCACTCTTGTCGCCCATTACTATCTTGCAAAATAAATCCTTATCTTTGTTTTTGAAACAATTTTTACTATCAGTTAAATCTTTATATTTTAAATTTACCAAACGGATATTGTCACACGCTAGCTGTAGGTAATCCATATCGCTTGTAATAATAGTGATCTTAGCATGCGGTATTAATCCTAATATATTTTTGGTAGTTAAGGCCAGACAGTCATCAGCTTCCAAATGCGGATGACGAATTGTCATATTTGCGCCTGCTTGTCGAAATAATTCTTCTTTGTGTACCATCTTAAATATTGACCCGCCCATAAATTTATCATCTTGTACTCTATTTGCTTTATAACTATCAAATAATTCATTCCTCCAAATATCAGTTCTTGGACAATCAAGACCAACAATAATAACAGGATCTTTCATTTTCAACTTTTTAATAAACTCTTTAATTTTTTTAATGAATACTGCGCGAAATCGTGTTACAAAATCCTCATTTTGCGAAGGATCCGGTAACTCTTCATCGGGATGACTATGCTTCCACCAATTGAGCAAAGCAAAATATCTATAAAAGCTATAATAGCTACCGTCTACTAGAAGAAATTCTACCATTGTATTGTTTAATAGAAACAAAAAAGAATTTTATTTATTTCAATTTTATACTTAAATTGTCTCTATATTTCTAGTTCCGATTCATTGGATGGGATAATTTCAAAACTTGGAAGCGATACCAAGAGTGAATTCTCCAAAGATCGTATAGATAGGGTCAACGTCATATTATTTGAAATGTTATTGAGAGTAGTATGACCGATAGTTGTATTCTCATAAAGCGTTCTTGTAACGCCTCCGGGAATAACAAAATATTCTTTTTTAACAATACCCTGATTTCGCTCTAGTTCGGTCAAACGATTGTGTCCACGCGACATCAAGGCTCCGTTAACTAGACAAGTAATATTGTTATATGAAAAGTTTCCTCTAATACCTACAACGAGGTATTCGCGCTTCTCGCCGATAGGAGCTTCTCTACCGAACCAATTTGAAGTAATAAACTGACCCATCGGGGATCTTGTATTTGGGTTTGCAATTTGAAATCGGTGTCTAGGAAAACACCACCTAGACGTATCATCATCCCTTCCCGTAGCAAAGTATCCGAAAATATACTGAATTCCATTGGAATCACATGTATTCTGTTGCATTATATATACGTGGTATTATATTACAGTATGTATTATTATCTGGTGGGGTTGGTAAGTTACCTATATATAACCTGCGGTTTCATATTCAATTTTCTGCATATTTTCTGCATATACCAAAGCTTTTACGATGCCAAGCTGAGATACCGTACTTTTCTATTCCTTCCATATGTTTCTTTGTTCCATAGCCCTTATTGCTTCTCAAATCATAAAATTTATCTAGATTGGGATATCTATTACACATATCTTCAATATATTGATCGTGTTCAACTTTCGCAACGATGGATGCCGCGGCTATAGCACTATACTTATTATCACCACCGACTATACACATATGTGGTACTATTTCGTTATTGTCTCTATATGCATAGAATTTATCTCCATCTACTAATATTTGTTCGGGTCGAACCAATAATTTATCCAATGCTTTATGCATTGATTTATGCGTTGCTTGAAATACATTATGTTTATCAATATCTTCTGCGGACATCCAATAACTAGCCCAGTCAATTGCATAGTTCTTGATATACTCGTATGCTTCTAATCGTTGCGTTTCATTTAATTTTTTACTATCGCGCATTAATGAGTGATTATAATCTTCATCTGGAGGAAGTATTACAGCTCCAACATAAACTCTGCCAAACAAAGGGCCTCTACCAGCTTCGTCAATACCCACTTCTAAAGTGTCTTTAAAGTGAAATCGTTTTAACATTCTTCTAATATGTCTGCTCATATGATGAATAGAAATATTTTTTAATTTATTTATCAATTTATTTGCTCTTGACTATATGTTGGATTCGCACACGGTTGCAATAATGTACGTTTTGCTGGACCACCTGAACAAGGCATTCTATAAGCATTTCTAGGTCCTGAATAAGTTACCGTTGGTAATAAACAACAACAAGATTCTACTTTTTTACCATTAGTATCATTAACCGTGCATCTCGCAGAGCGTCTAGCAATTGCTCTTTTAGCTGCGAAGGAGCGACCCGTAACCACATTGCTAGCGTGTTTTCTATTACAAGGTTTGGTTGGAACTCGGTTACGAAACAAATGACCTGGGCCTAAATTACGTGGTTGAATAGCGCTACCACAACATAATCCTCTTTGTGCATTTTCGCAAACACGATTTCCATTTGGATCATATTCTGCTAGTTTATTATATCCCTGCTTTTCTTTCTCTTCTTGTGCTGCTTTTTGTTGTGGTGTTTGCTCTTTATTACAACTAGGCTGTGCATACTTGATAGTCCTTGGAAATAAATTAAATCCATTTTTAACTCTTCCATGTGTTAATGCCGGCATATATATAATACCAAGAGATTATTCTTTGGTTTCTTCACTGTCACCCGAACCTAAATCTGTGGCAGAGTCACTTTCTAAAGGGTTTTGTTTAATTTTGATATTTTGATTTTGTACAAATCGCTTTTGTTCACTAAGTGTACCATGTAATAGTAAATGTTCAGCATTTCTCTCCGTAAGCATAACATTTCCATTTTCAACCTCAACTAAATCCATATTTGAGGTTCTTGAATTAGCTACTTCTATCAATACATCATCGGATACTTTGCGAGGTCTCCGATGATGTATATGAGACCCCTTTTTCCAACTATTAAAACACCTCAATAACAAAATTTTGTCTCGAATACTTAATGAACGTTTAAGTTCAACTCTATACTGTTTACCAAATGGTAATATGGTTTGTAACCCGATTACTGCATCCGGTTTATGAATAGATAAGTTTTTAAATTTATCATTAAATTGTGAAATAATGCATTCGGGAATATCCGGCGATTGTTCTAAGATTTTGTCAAATTCAAATCGTTTTAATGTGATATAATCCATTGGTGCAGATCGATATTTAGGATCTAAACTAAGCTCACAACTAAGTTCTCTAAAAAAAGACAAAAATCGCAATGAGGCAATTCGATGTTTTTCAGCTTCTTCTTTAAATGTAAACATTTCTTGGAAATTTGATAATATACCAGCTGAGATTGCAGTAATCCCTATTAAGGCTCTCACAACTGGAGCATTTGATATGTGAGAGCAATCGCTAAAGACATCATTTGAAAGTAATACACTAATTCCTGCAACATAGCCGAATATTGAAGCAGGAATGGATAAACAAAGATTTTTTTTCTTAAATACCATGGAACTCTTTTGGTGCAACCACGCGTATCCAGATGCTTTTTCTGCCCATGTTATCAATAGTTGCTCTAACGGATCTGTCCAAGTTTTTTTCGGCATTTATATAACCTTTAAAGAAATCTTTTCTTTGATGATTATATAATGAAAGTAAAATTATCGCATGTTTTATTTATATTATTAGGATTAATTATATTAGTTAGTTTAGGATCTCGTACAGTAGAAGGGATGAGAGGAATCAAAAGACACGAAATTGCTGAAGGCGAAGAAGACATGTATATTCTTAAATCAGAAATTGTACCCCCTGTTTGTCCTAAATGCCCTGATTCGGCAGCTTGTCCAAGACCAACACCGTGCCCTGCGTGTCCACCTTGTGCCAGGTGTCCGGAACCCTCTTTCACCTGTAAAAAAGTTCCTAACTACGATTCTAGAAATAAATCCGAATTACCTCTACCAATGTTAAATACCTTTGCTGCTTTTAGGTAAAATTACAACATCCTCCGCTAGATATAATACCTATTTGATAGTCTTTCCACATTTTTTTACCACGTTCGCTATGCATTTTGAAATGTCTAGTGACATCTTCGCCATTTTTTGATTTAATTACAAACTTTCCACCTGGATGTCTATTCAAAAAAGTAGATAGATTATATACTTTATTATTTGATACTACAATATAATTTCCACTAACCTCGCATAATTCTGTAATTTGCTCCATTGTAAATGATTTCATGTATATATTAATCCACGAAATCAATTTCTTTTTTTAATCGTGCGTCTTTTGATACATTTCTTGTCCATTTGAAATGTTTTATTTTTTTTACTTTGAGGGACTATTTTAAGAATACACTGTGATTTTTTTCCATATAACGGTTCTGTACATCCTTTCTCTTTCTTCTCAGTTTTACGCAAATGTTCTTTGATTTCTTTATTTGATACTACCTTATCTTCCTGCGTGCAACGAGATCTAAAATGCTCATACCTTTCTCTAACATCGCAAAATTTTAATCCTGAATCCTTTCCCAACATTGTATTTATTAATTCGTGTAATTTAAATACCCATCTGGAAAATTTATCTCTATTCTTCAGATCAGCATTTGTTAAAGGTAACATTTTTAAATTTTTTCTTAAATTTATTCTACAATACCTACAAGGTAATACATTTCGCAAATTACAAATAAAATTTCTATAATACTTTTTATCATTAGGCGTAGGTTTTACAGGATAATTAAATGACATAACGTGTAAATAATGCCATAAAGGTGGACCCCATACACTAGTTAGCATGCCATCAGCGCTACTATAATGTTTTTTTGTATATGTTTTTTTCTTTTTGTTTTTTTTCTTTGATCTTCCTTTTCGTCTTGTTTTAGCCATACTATTATATTAATTTTAGAAAATAATTAAAACTAATAAGATTATTCTTGGATATAATTCATTATATCTTGATTTGTTGAACTTGAGCTCGTTAACTCCACATTATACATAATTTTCCACAACGCGCTATACATATCTTTTTCATTAGAATAATCTCTCCAATTAAATTCGATTATTTTACCTTTATAATTCCTAACAAACATGATTGATTATATATTTTTGTATTTTATTCTTTAGGTATATTCGTTAAATATTTCTTCTTTCTATTATTTTATAATATAAATGCTTGATAATTTGAAAGCTAGTGTTTCACAAATGCTTACTAATAAAAAATTTTTAATAGTGCTTTTTCTAAGCGCGGTATTTATTGCTATAGCGCTTTATGTTTATAACTATTATATTTCACCAAAATTGGATCCTAGTTTTGTACCAAATAAAGAGTTTGTAAAGAAAGATGATGAAATCAAAAAAGCTGATTTTTATCTTTTCTATACTGAATGGTGTCCTCATTCAAAAAAATCAAAACCGATTATTGATAAAGTTAAAAGATTATATGATGGAAAACCTATTAACGGTATCATTGTCCACTTTCATGAAGTAAATGGAGAGAAAGAAGAGGATAAAATGAATGAATTTGAGAAAAGACACAATGTTAGTATTGATGGATATCCTACTATTTATTTAGTAAAGGGAGATCAGGTTATCGAATACGACGCAAATCCTACACAAGACTCAGTTACTGAGTTCCTCAACACTGCTCTTTAAATATTCCGTTACAGTTTTAGCACCACGCTCTAATAATTCCTTTCTTTTATTTGGATCTGATAATACAGCTTCTATTTCAGATCCCATCCTAGGCGCCGAATGTCGAATGCAATGAGGTATATCAATATCTTCTAAAGCTGATATTGCGCCAATCATGTTATTCATCATAGATCCTATATACTGTACAAAGTTTGTAGACTCACAAACGGAATGCTCATCTGGTCTACATATTTTAATACCTAATATTTCATGTTTTTTGCATCCATCATCCAATGCCGATTTAATTGGGTAGTGTTTGGTAACCGCTCCATCAACATATATTTCACCATCCATGATTATTGGTTTAAATATTACAGGCATGGCTGATGACATATAAAGCGCATCTATAAGTTTTAAATCGGGATGCGAATCACTGGTCAACGATTTACCTTTCCATGTATTAAAATGGGTTGTATAAATAGTAAATTTGATATCAGTATGTTTGTAAAAATCAAATAATGTAATATCGGGTGATAAATCTTTGGATTTAAGTAATGGAATCATTATTTCATGTATTAATTTATCATCTAACATTCCTTTATCATTGAATAATTCTAGAAACATCTCAGCTTTGAAGCTATATATTTTATTCCAAGGCTTTCTAATAATAAAATCAAATAATACATCTTTTTCTATACTTAACATCCATATTGCTAGTACAATTGCTCCAGCACTTGATCCATATACAGATTTAATATCATCACGTTTAAAATATTCTTTGTCAAATAATTCGGTAAGTATACCTACAAGATCAATGCCATTATAGGCTGCTCCAGATATAACTATATGTTTTATTGTCATTATAATATTTTTATCGTTCTTTTTTAACCTTTTTTTTCTTCTTTTAAACTAATGGAAGATGATTATTCTGATAAAATCAATATAGATGATCTATATCAAAGAAAGAGAGAAGTAGATCAATTAAAATTAAAGGTATTTCGTAAAATTCTAAACAGGGTTCATACAAAAATTAAAATCACCTCGCGTCAACGTTGTGCAGAACAATTTACATTTTTTGTGGTACCTGAATTTATAGTAGGGACGCCAAGATATGATGTTGCAGCTTGTATAGCATATATTATAGACAAACTAAAAGATAATGGATTCAGCGTGGCTTATACTCATCCTAATTTATTATTTATATCTTGGGCACATTACTATGATAAAGCAAAACGCATGGACATTAAGAAACAGTACGGTGTTAATGTAGACGGGTTTGGAAACTTAGTCAAATCTAAGAATGATGATAGTAAAAAGACTACAACATCAGGTGACATGAATTCGTTAATGTTTAATAATACTGATGTCAAAGTCGGCGTCGAAAATCAAAAGAAGGATTATAAACAAATCTCAAGCTATAAACCAACTGGTAATTTGATTTACAACAATGCTTTATTGAAGAAAATCCAAGATAAAACCAATTAATTAGTTTCTTTATATTGAAAATTAATATATTTAAGTTTTTAATATAAGAATAAAAAGTGTAACTTTTTCGCGAAAAATTATTCTTGAATTTTCGGATTTGGACATTTTAAAAATGTCCAAAATGGCTCATGGGCGAAAAGAATTAGTCAATTATTTTACACTTTTTACATTACCCTTCAAACTTCTAGACTAATAAATACTCAGTGCTTTTTTTTAAGTACTACAACATTTTTTTGCGCCATGAAACGCAAGTTTTGGGGTTTTTTTCATTATCCAAAAAATGGATAACAAAAAACCCCAAAAAACACGTTTTTCACTTTTCAGTACTTTTACTTTTTATTATTGTATATGGTTACAAAAATAAAAATCTTCAAAAAACGCCTTACCAACTGAAACTCATTTTTTGGGGTAAAATAATGGATAACAAAAAAAAACCCCAAAGCATAATTGGTAGTGCTTTTTTTTAAGTTGTTACCAACTCATTACCTTAAATCGCTAAAAACAGGTGGATAACAACCTTGTCTTATGGTCACAGCAAAAATTTTGTATAATCATTGAAATTTATATTAAAAGTTATTTTTTCTTGAAATTCATTAGAATTCTATTTTTCATTAAATTAATGATTTCAAAATCTGTAATTTTTCCCTCA
>JGI20158J14315_10000056_pt1 | contig 63852 bp, 49 predicted proteins | sample COG_08_FD_14315 | JGI IMG/M metagenome (IMG submission 14315)
CTCGCCACTTCCCCAACCTCGAAGTGCTCAACTCCTACTGGGTTGGCCAAGATGGAAAGCACAAGTTCTTCGAAGTCATCATGCTTGACACGCACCACCCTGCTATCATCAACGACAAGCAACTCGGTGTGTTCTCACGAGCCAACGGCAACACCGCTCACCGTGGACGGGCTTACCGTGGTAAGACTTCCGCTGGAAAGCGTGGTCGTGGTCTGCACAAGAAGGGCAAGGGCGCAGAGAAGTTGCGACCTTCGCTCCGTGCGAACCTCAACCGTGGCAAGTGACGCTGGCTTGACGACTCAACTTTGGGTCAAATGTCTTCAACTCTGGCCGTTGTTTTATTGAGGGTCACCGCACAGCCTTCTTCATGGTGCAAGGTGAAGAGGTCATGTCCAGATGGACGGGCCTTGATGTCTATTTGCCCAACGGGCGGAAATTAGGTACCGTTCATGACGCTGTTATCGATGCTGAAAGCATGCACTGCACGCACCTGTTCGTACGCGATACGCCAGAAGACTTGGTCGAAGGCAGTATTCCTCTGGCCGTCCCGTGGCGTTGGATTCGAGCTATCGACGAGATCGTTCTGCTTCGCTGGTTCCCCGCAACCCCCATCCCAATGAATTCTTGAGGTGATTTGATGCCCTTCGACGTCCATGTTCTCGGTACGGCCTCAGCGCGACCAACAGGCTCGCGCTCGGTGAGCGGAAGCATCGTCAAATGTGCCGATGGTACCGTTGTCGTTGATGCAGGTGAGGGCTTTCAGGAGCGATATGCTGCGCAACGCAAGCATCTCAAATCCAAGGAAAAAGGAGTGACGCTCAAACCGAGTTCTATCGACGTCCTCGCATTCACGCACGGACACCTTGACCACACCTGGGGGGCGCTTCCTTGGTTGCAATCAATGGACCTTGAACATCGCCAACAACCCCTGCTTATTCTCGGTCCAACCTCTTCTGAAGTCCTCAATGCCTTGCTTGAAGGCACACCCGTGCCCGAGGACACACCTCCGGCTGAACTGGCCCGTCAATGGCGTGCTTGGTTCGAACTCGGTGGCCAGTACCTCGGCTTTCCGGTTCGGTGGGTATTGGGTGATTGCGAGAGTGACCAATGGATTGAGTTGGACCCGACGACCTTCAAGGCCGTACGCCTTGACGAAATGCCTCAACCTCTAGGATGGAAGCATTGTTCGTTACGCTCAGTGCCAACCACACATTCCGTCCCCTCGTGTGCATGGATGGTCAGCAAAGGCTCAAGCAAAGGAGCTTTTGACCGTAAACGGGCAGGGGCTCTGGACCTCTCCGCCGATGAACGCACGCAACTGGCAACGGGTCAGGACATCACCATGGTGGACGGGACGAACTTGCACGCGAGTTCATTCCGACTCCCTGACCTACCAGCGACCAGCGTGATGATCTCAGGGGATACGGCATCGATGGCTCGAGGATTTACGCCCGAATTGGCTCCAACCCTTTTGGTGCACGAAGCAACCTTCCTCGAAGAACAACAGGACAAAGCGGAGGAGCACCTTCATTCCACCGCCAAAGGAGCCGTTCGTTCAGCCCGTCACCTTCGGGCAGGATTCCTGGCCCTGACCCACTACAGCAACCGCATCAAATCCTCGGACCAACCGCTTGAAGAAGCCCTACAGGAGGCCAACGGACTGCCCGTTGTGGCCCTTGCTGACGGTGACCGAATGCTCGTTACAGAGACCGGAGAAGTTACCCACTTGGTCCGAAATGTGGATGGTTGGCACGAGGCGAGCATTGCACCCAATCGTTGAAAGGGCGGATTGCTATCCATGCTTCATGCGCTGCGTGATGCTCGTCCTCATGTTGCTCTTGGTCGCCTGTGTGCCCTCAACAGCTTTGGCAGCGCAAGGCAGAGACGCTCCCGGTTGTCTGACGCAATCAGCCACAACCCTACCGCCAACCATTGACATCGACCCAGAGGTCTGCATCATTGTGGATTTAGGTGTCCTTTCCTCGGGAGACGTCTATGCCATGAATGTCATCATTCTCAACGATGCAATCGACCTTCTTTTCTTCGATGAAAACGGTATACAACCCTACGAATTAGGTCAATCGTATCGTGCCTCAATGGCTCAACCAGCCAGTACAGAATCTGCCCTCGGAGGGTATGAATTCCACTGGAGTGTCCCTCCCTCCATTCAAGCCAAGCGATGGTACATGGTGCTCGACAATACTGCGCACGCCGGTGATGAGGGAGAGGGTGATCAAGGTGGAATTCGCAGTACGGTTTCCGCATCCGTCTCAGCAGTACAGGAAAGTTTCTGGACGCCCTACAACGATCTCGTGGGCGTGGATGCAGGAACATTTTCCATCCTCCTTGAGGGGGACGACCTCCGCTTGGATGCGGGAACAACGGTCGTTCTGTCAGCATGGGATTTGGAGTTTATCGGAGACGTATATCTCCAAACACGCACCATGCACGACCGCTACACCTCGGGCGCTGTTGGCATCCAATACATTGACGGTGGCGGTTTACAAACGGTGGATACCCCAAAATCGCTGACCTGGCAGGTGCCCAGTTCCCTTGAGGGAGAAGAGTTGTTGCTCGTTGTTGACAACACGGACGTGCCGTTGGGTGGTGGAAATGGAACACAAGACCTGCGAATGACGGTGCGCCTGGAACTTTCTCCTCCATTGACACCCGTGGTCAACGATGACAGAGGAGGAACGGTTTCCATCGGCCAAAGCATCACGCTCGATGCGAACGCATCCCCCAACCGCTTGGGTCAGCGAGGTACCTTCTCATGGGATTTCGATGCGGGCACGGATGTGAATCTGGACGGTAACGGGTCCAACGACGGAGACGGCCAGGGTCTTGAGGTCACCACTGCATGGGACAGCCCTGGGCAAAAAACAGTGACTGCAACGATGACCGCTGCTTCAGGAGAAGTCGTCAGTTCGACCTACGTGGTCACGGTTGAAGACACTCAGGCTCCCACTGCAAGAATCCAGGTCTCCAGTGGAGGTACACCCGTGGCTGATGGCTGGAGGGCGGAAGTTGGTCAAACGATGATTCTCACGTGCGCCGCCAGTAGTGATGACGACCAAATTGAATCTTGCGAATGGTTGGTTGACGGCGTTGCGTCAAATCAAAACACAAGCCTCACCCTTACCAGTGCAACGATTGCCTCCCAAGAAATCACACTCATCGTCAACGACCCGAGCGGTAATGAAGCCAACACCTCCGCAACCATCCGCTTTGTTGACTCGACGCTACCACGATTCAACACCTCTCTTTTGGCTGATTTCACCAGCACATTAGCCGTGGGAGATTCAGCAAGTTTCACGGTAGCGGTCACGGATGATTACGATTCAGACGTTGATTTACGGGTCCATTGGGACCTTGAACCCACAGAGGATACTGACGGAAACGGTGACTCCAGAGACGACCCAGACCGCGTGGGTCTTAATCCAATCCTAAGTTTCGACCGTGCTGGAAAAAACGACATTGTCGTCACGGTTTTTGATGCATCCAACAACTCGGCAACCTACGCCTTTTCGGTCAACGTCGCTGCTGGACAGGAAGATTCAGTATCCTACGGACCCATGCTGGCCATGGTTGGGCTCATCCTTCTACTGGCTGGTTTGAGTGTACTTGGCTATCGTTTCTGGCAACGGCGCCTCGCCCTAGATTTGCTCACCAACCGAGGGCTCTCTGTTGAGGAAGCCCGAGGTCACATGATGATGGTCGCCCAACGCCGAACCTTCTCCCTTCTCGCAAAGGCGGAGGTGTATGCCGGATTGGATATGGGAGAGGTCACCCCGAAAGAAGATCAAGAAGCAGCAGCGAAAAAGGCGGAGATGGAAGCCATCTATGGTTCATCAGATGCGCCCCAAGACGATACGGCTTTTGCGCCTCGCACCGTGACCTCTGCAACGCTCTCTCAAGGGAGCAGTCAAGCGGCTGCGGAAGCCGCTGCCTTGCTCAATGAGTCGGGCTTCAACACGGCCTCACCTGTACCATCAGGCGCAGACCCACTCGCCTCGTTGATGACTGAATTCGAGGATGAAGAACCTCCTCTCTCATCTGGGATTGTGGAACAACCTGAAACCAACGCCGTCGCTCTGCCTTCGGAAGCAGTTACCTCCCCGACTCCAGCAGCATCCGCTGGCGTAGCACTCCCTGCAGCCAGCGAACCTGCACCTGCACCTGCGCCCCAAATCTCCACGCCCTCACCGATTGCTCTTCCCACTGCTGCAGAACCTCCACAGCCCCCGCAAGCCACACCACCGCCAGCGCCCGCTCCCACACTGGTACGCCACACCTGCAGCGCGTGCGAGGCTTTGTTCGAAATCGACCTTCCTGCGGGGTTGAACGAAGCGGTAACAGCCTGTCCATCCTGCGGGGTTGACCAACTTATCAAGAAAGATTGAGTCTTTTTCGGCGGTTCCAAAAAAGCCCGATGTTGAATCATGGCGGCGAATGCTTCTCAAAGGAGGAGGGTAGACCGTTGGCTATGGATGAGCCTGCTCTACGCGTCGTGCGAGCGGGCCTGCCACAATCTCAGAACGGCAAAGGCCTTGCTTTCCTCCTCGTGGGTGTGATGCTTTTTTCGCTCATGCAACCTGTTTCCTGTTTCAGCCGATGTTTCAGTGGCACGCGACGACTTTGGCGTTCTCGATGCGCTGGCTGAGACCTTGGCCGACCGAGCCGATACGGGAGAGGAAATTGTGGCCATACAGGGCTCGCAGAATTCTTTCGCTCTCCTCGATTCCTCGAAACGTCCCGTTCAAAGTGGTGACGCGTTAGCTGACGCTGAGAATTATCTCGACCAGGTCGAATTGCGCGATACATCCCCCATGGAAGAAGACCACCCGCGCCCCTATGAATTCCTCACCGATGTCGCCACCCATCCCGACGCTTGGCCTTACAACCTCTGGGAGACCCTCTTTTCAGTAGACGCTCTGGGGCTTGACAACCTGCTTGGTTTCGGCATCAACACCTATGCCGTCTACGTCAATTTCTCATCACGAAACAACGGCCCTTCCTACGAAGCATGGGATTCGGGCACCTTCACTGGCGAACTCCTCGTCGGAACAGATTTCGTGCTTTTTGAGAATTATATCGATATTGACGGAGACGGAACCAAGGACCTTTCTGTCGCACTTACCGTTGAAGGGTTGACCACGTTCGGCGATGGATGGGGTGTTGAGTTTGGCGGTGGGCTGATTCCATTGATCGACGAGATTTGGTTGCGGCCTACCTTTGAATGGTCGGTTAAAGCAATGAATTTGAGCAACCCGCTTTGGGACCAATTGGAATTCCTCGAGGTGACTCTCATGAAGGGTCTCTCCTTTGACGTGACCCTCTCAAATTCTGAGTCTTACGCTGTCGTCATCGACACGCGCTTCACGCAACCACCTGTTGATGTTGACCTTGGTGTAGGAATACAGCGGATTACCTTTGATCTCAATGCTGCCTTTACTTCAGTTGCGGATTTGACGCTCGCTCTTTTGACCGGCCAAGTCAATTCCAGCGAATTAGCCCTCACGGGCATCACCGCACCCTACGCGATACGGCTGACCAATCCAAATCAACCGGGCACGACGAAACAAACAGACTGCAGTGAAACGCTGAATTACGACCCCGCAACGGACTATGATACTCCAAGCCGCCAGCATAAATGTGGCATTGGAATTGGAGTTGGTTACGTTCATTTTGGCGAAGTCCAGCCAGATGAATCCATTCCGATTCTTGAATACGCATACATTGACGTGGGCTTCCATCCAGAGGAAGGTAAAACGCTGATTCCAAGTGAAGTAGACCTCACCCTACGCAACGATAATTACGGACAAAACACCTTTGATACTGTTGAAATTTTCTCAGATGTCGGTACCGATGTTTACATTCATTATTTCGAAGACCGTTCCAATGTTCCAGAAGGTGACGACCCCTTCGGCAACATCACAGATTCTCGTTTGTGGATACGCGGGATGCCATCAGGAACGATGCAAGACGATGAAATTGCTGCTATTTTTACCACGATAGGTGAGGCGCCTGGTTCGATTAATTTCCCCGGTGAAATTCCAGACCGCCTTTCGCTGATCATTGCGATTAAGAACTTCAGCGGAGACTCTAGTGGCAACGTCAACGACCCCACCCTTCCCATCAACCCCGCCTCCCCTCCAAACACCCTCTTCCTCATTGCAGGAACTTCGTCAATCGCTGCCTTCAACTACGACTCCACCTTCAAGCGAGGAGGATACAGCGGCGATTCATCCTCAATGACGGTGAGCATGGAAAACCTACCGCGAGTCATCGTCATACAGGGGAGTTTCCTCTTGGCCTCAAGTGGCGTTAATCGGTTGAATTACGATAATCCGAACCTGAACACCATCGCGCAACTCTTTGACAATGCCTTACTCACCGTCATTGAAGTGGTCCTTGACATCGGTACCATCCTCAACGGGCTGCCCAATGCCGTTGTGGGTACGGCGGGTTCAACGGGCGGAGAAATCCAAATCAGTTGTTTCAATCAAGTCAAAAAGAGCCTTCCAAATTCTCAACGAGAACCGATGGAAATCGATACCCTGACCTTTGCCTTAGCCAGCAGCCCACAGCCATGGTTGCCCGACATGGATCACATCCTTCTCTCTGAAGATACCAATATCGCAGTGGTCGACGGTCGGATCGGACCGGTTGACCCGCTGGTTCCCGTAGCCATGAGCATGCGCATCGGCGGCATTTCCCAAGTTAGGCACGCCTTTGACCCCATTAACGAAGTGCGAGACATGCAGTTGGAAGGTTCGCCCAGCGGCTCTCTTCTCATCGGTCACATCAAACACGACGACGGTGATTTGGATTCCGCTGTTAAACAATCGGCTACGGTTTCCAATCGACCGGGCGATTTCAACATCGCCCAACAGGCTGATTCTCTTCAATATCAGGCCAGTGAACCCATTGGCACCATCACCTATGGTGGCCAGTCCGGAGAGCAACGCAATGCCATCCGCATGGACGGCCTTCCAGCCGCCTTCTCATTGGTCTTGGGCGATACCGTGGGCTACGTGGCCGACCAACCAATGCAGAGCATTCAACTGCAAATGACCAATGCTTCCACGCCGTTGACCATGGACGGTGACCACATGCGGTTTTGGGTCAATGAGGATACGGCTGAGGCCAGCCTGAGCATGCAGATTTCAGATATTACGTCCATTCAACGCTTAAGTCCACTCGTCCCTGGTTCAACAGGCCCTGAAGGGAATTCAGAGATACAACTCGTCCGAGCAACATCCTCACCCTTTGCCATCTCCTTTGAGGATGAATCCACCTACGATGACCCCTTCCTCGGTTTGAACGGTCGGATTTACTTCGAACCGCTGCCCGCTAATATTTCTCTGACGCTGCCTTCAGATGTTGATTCTGAAAGTTTGGCCCTGCCTACCTTTGGCGAAGAAGAAGGCATCGAAGCAGTCTCGTTTTTCCTCGGCGATCTCGTCGATTTCGGCGGCGTTGTCAATGACTTTGTACACGCACTCTCGGTGAACGTCGGTGGTGATATTGGTGAAAGCGAGAACATGAGTTTGGGTCTTGATTTGTTCACGGGAGAATCCTTTGACATGACCGTTGACCTCAAGAAGGGCTCAAATCTTCAAATTGAGCCTCATTGGATGCACGGAATTGGCATGGAATCACTTGAACAAACGCGCGTGGTCTTCAACCTCTCAAGAATGCCAACCTACACGCTGTCAAGTCGTGAGGCAATCGCCGAAATCTTGGCTGATGGAATCGTCGACGAAGCCGAACGCCCTCAGGCCCTCTCAATCATTGAGTCAACCAATGTCACCGGTGTTGAATCGCTGGTTTATGCATTGGAAGACGGACGCGTCTTTGACGCCGAAATGGCAGATGTCAACTTGACGCTTCTCGCCGAGCAAGGCATCATGCTCGAGGACCGTCGTTCATGGCATATCCGTTCATGGTTGCCTTCCTTACCCGCAGGCACCATCGAGTTGCTCTATGATTTCCGTGTACTTGACGGCATACCAACCTATGAGGTTGACCTGAAAATGTCTCAATGGCAACCCGAAAGGGAGCAATTCACCATCGTAGCGAATGGATTGGAGGGCCAAGATTTACAATTATATGTCGATGGTTTCGACACCAATCAACCACGCAATGTTGAGATCAACGCGCTCTTCTCTACGCAGGAAAACCTGACCGTGCCCCGTGTATCCATCGATATGCATTATGACGCTGGCGTCCGTCTCAAATCGGCACATGCCATCCTCATCGACCACCAAGCCTTAACCCGCGTTGAGACTCTTGTGATGGGGATTCCCCAATCAACAGACGTTTCCGCCGTTATCGGTGATATTCTCATCCTTGACCTTGTCGTTCCTGAAGAATACCGAATCAACGAGCATTCTGCCGATTCATTGATGCTTCAACAACTCCGCTATGTGGACGGCTTTTGGTGGCCTTCAACGGCCTTCATGCGTGATTTGCCGGGCGAAATGCACCTCGCTACCGAGCCCGATACTCGGTTTGACATTCGCGAGCAAACGGCCTTCCAGGGCATGAGAACGCTCGATTACTCCTCAAATACTGATGATATGGACCTCTACTTGGAAGCGAGTGGACGAGCCATTGATGCAAAAGGCGACGTATTGATGCTCGCTGAAGATTTACCAACCCGGTTTGTCCTTGAATTGACTGATGACTTTGGTATGCGCGTGGAATCATCAGGCGTGGGCGTCAAGCAGGTCTACATCCGGCAAACCGATTTGCCCACGGCACCAGGTGTGACCGTTGAACGGATTGAAGTGGTCGGGCAGAACCTCAAAGGTGCCACGATTCACATCTATTCGGGCCCAGGAGAATATCCTATCATCATCATAGATGACATCACCGACGGTCGCTTGGTTGCAAGTGCTGAAGCCTACATCGAGCCGGGATATTACATTCCTTTGTTCGGTGATTTTGAATTTGAAGGACGTGCTGTCCTGCTCGATGCTCAGTTTACGGGCATCGTGCCCACAGCATCATCCATTGGTGTCAACGGTATCGTGACGGACCTTTCACTGGTTGGAAGTTTAACTGGAGGTTTGGTTGAAACACGACACATCATGGTAGTTGACCCGATCAGTTCTGCGGTGGCCAGCGGCTTGGCCCTTATCTTCGGGTGAATATCATGTCTGAAATCCCCTCAGCCGATGATCTCCGTAGAGATGATGAAGTGGACGACGAAGAAGCGTGGGAGGCTGCTCAAGAAGCAGCAAAACTCCTTGATACACTACGCAGTGAAGTGACACCTACTCGTGTTGCTATGGCCGGTGCCGTAGTTTTGTTATTCCTCGTGCTCGCCGTAAGTGGTTGGTATTGGGTTCTGCCTCGAGACGCTGTGACTCTTGAGACCCACTACATGCAACGCGGTGGACACCTTCTGATGACAGAGATTCACAACGATGGAAGTCGAGCCATCACCGACGTGAGCCTTGAGATTGAATTCCAAACAAGCGACGGAGAAGTCATCGAAACGATGTCGCTTGAACTCGCCCAGGTGGAGGGGCACACTTCAATTTCGGGCGATGAGTTGGAAATGATGGTAATCGGCTACACGGTATGGGACGACTACATCATCGTCGTTGATTTATCCTACACGGATTACTCTGGTCAATTGCGTCAAGAATCCTGGCCTCACAACGTCGGGCTTTGGTCGCAAGAAATCTTCTTCGACAAGGCCGAACGCCATTTCTGGCCTTTGGATTGAAGCACTGTTTGTTCAAGCAGACCGAACCGATAAAGGACATGAGCCAAAGCCATCTTCATGGCAGGGGACTCCAGCCGCATTTGTGCCGGCGTCTTTGTCGTGCTTTTGCTGGCCTCAACCTCTGGCTCGGTACTAATGCCAACATCCCAGCAGACCGATGTTCAGTCCGCCTATCCACCCAATTGGGTTCGCTTTGACATCAGAGACGACGTTTACCACAACGCAGAGGGGACGATGGACGAGACAGTGGTGGAAGAAACACGGGCTCCTGTTGCCGTCAGTTCCATCGGCCAATTTGACGGGCAAGGGCTTGAATTGAACCGCCCCATTCCTGCGGAGCTCATGCAGCCTCGCTTTGATTTACTTCTGCTTGTACTTTCTAATGACCTCCCAATGACAGAGGCGCGGGAGGACCTGGGGTCGATTCACGGTCTTGAAGTCCGCGAATACATTGCTCCCTCGGGTTTGATGGTTCAGGGCACACCCAGTGCACTGGAACAAGCAGAACTGCACCCGGGCCTCATTGCAAGTCATGCCGTCCCTCTTGGGATGCTGATTCACGATGACCTGCTTGACGTCCTACTTCTCAGCGATGGCGAATTTGCGTTGCGCTCAACGCTGGTGCGCTTGGAAGGTTGGAGAGACGATACAGGGCCTCGAAATGTTGTGGCACTGGCCGATGATGATGGTGGCGAGGTCAACCAGAACCTCGCCGATGTCGTGGCTCAAGGCTTGCATGATGCACGGGCATGGGATGAAGGCCGTTACGAGGGCTATGTTCGAGATGGACACCTCAACCATATCATGCAGCAACCTTCTGTCATGTACCTCCGTCCCGACCCGGCCTTCACCGCCTTCAACGACCAGTCCCGCACCCACATGCAAACCAATACCATGCGTACCTACTTCACCACAGATCTGGACGGGTCTGGCCAAATTGTAGCGGTAGCAGATGCGGGCCTCGATGAAGACCACGGCGACTTTGGAACGCGCGTGGTCGGCAGTTACGATGTGATTGGCGACGGCTCAACTGCTGACAAGCACTCAGGCCACGGAACACACGTCTCCTGTACCGTTCTTGGAGACGGGTTCAGGGGCGGTTATGGAGGTGTTGCTCAGGCCGCAGAGTTGTATTTCCAAGCCATGGAAAACGACAATACGGGCAATTTCCAATCACCTTCACTCAACAACTTACTCAACACGGCCTACAATGCCAACGCACGAACCCACACAAATTCATGGGGTTCATCTGCTGCAAGTCAGCAGGGGAAATACAATTCAGAAACCGAAGACGTGGACGACCGTGCCAACTATTACGACCGCTATTACAACGGCCGTGAAGGGTTGACCATTCTCTTTGCAGCAGGCAACGACGGTCCTGATTCAGGTACGGTTTCCCCACCAGCCACCTCCAAAAACATCATTTCAGTCGGCAACCATCAAAACCGATACAACGGTGCTCCGAATACCATGATGAGCGGTTCGTCGAGAGGGCCAACCGATGATGGACGAATTAAGCCCGACCTCGTTGCGCCCGGTGGCTACGTACGTTCATGCCGGGCACAAGAGGCAGCAGATACTGGTACTGCCACATGGAGCAATTCGTACTACCTCGAGTATACGGGGACATCGATGGCGACGCCCAATGCTGCTGGTGCGGCAACGATGGTGCGTGAATATCTTCAAGAAATTGCTCAACGCCCTTCACCGCAAGGTGCTTTGGTCAAAGCACTGCTCGTTCTCGGCGCCCAAGATATGGGCACTCGTGATATTCCCAACGATGACGAAGGATGGGGGCGTATTAACCTACGAAACACCCTCGCTCCGTCGACGGGCCAAGGGATTTGGGTGGACGACCGCTCGGTCATGTCTGGAACAGGGAACAGCAAAACATATGCGTTCAACTTGACCCAAAACTCGGGTTTGTTCAAAGCCGTTTTGACGTGGTCAGACGAGCGGGGTTCTCGATTTTCGAACGCTCAATTAGTCAATGATTTGGACCTTGAAATCACCGACCCCGACGGGACGGTCTATCTCGGAAATGACTTCGCAAACGGGCGTTCAACAACTGGCGGGACCCGGGATTCAGTCAACAATCTCGAAGTCGTGCTCATCGATGCTGCGGTCCAAGGGACTTGGACGGTGAAAGTAAAGGACGCTCAACACAGTGGTTCCAAAACGCAACCCTACGCCATTGCGGTTCTCGGACATGGTGTGAATGATTTGCGCCCAGACCCGATGGTTGAGCCGGATGAATTTTCGATGAACGTCGGCATCCCCCAAGTCGGAGACGAGGTACAACTCACCACCAGTTTCTTCAATTTCGGTAACATCAAAGCTGACTCATTCCCAATCGCCTTTGAGGTCGATGGGGTCGAACAGGATCGCAAAACCATCGAACTGGGAGCAGGAGCCACCAAGAATCTCGTTTGGCTCTGGACACCCCAAACCGCCGGCCCAGTTACCCTTTCGTTCATCATTGACCCCGACGACAACCTCGAAGAAATCCGTGAAAACAACAACATTCTCAACATTCAAACCAACGTAACCGCTCCAGGTGTCAAGCTGGAAACGCCTCACCCCAGCATCATCTTGGAATCAAGCACCACAACCACTACCTCTTGGAACATCACGCTCACCAATACAGCGCTTATCGGCACCAATGCCTCGATGGATACTGGGCAGGTGACAAAACTTGAGACCAATGAAGCCCTCTCTTGGTATGTTGGAAGTACCAATTCAAATTTCTCGATGGAAGGTCAAGCCTCAGAATACATCACTGTGACGCTTGTTCATCCCGCACCACCAGCACCGGGGACCTATCAAATCGATCTCATCGGTTTAGATGTTGATAACAGCGTGGACTATCCTCTCACCATTGAATTGGTCGTCCCCGATCTGCCAGAAGCTGCGCTTGAATTTGATTATGAAATCGTTCCAGTGCACCCCACAGACCCGACCAACATGACCGTGCGTTTCTACAATAACGGAAATGCGCCCATCGGATACGACCTCTTCCTCCAACCTCCAACCGGATGGGGTGCAGGATTCACCAATCTCGGTACGGAAGCAGGAGCAACATCTGGCTCTACGGGCCTCATCAATAGCGAAGCATATCGGGAGGTCGGACTGTCTTTCATACCCCCTCAGGTGATGACGGCCGCAGGTGCTGAGCGCATGGTGAAACTTACCGCAGTCAGTCAAACTGAGGGACAAGAATTGACCGAGTTTGAAATCCCTATCAAGGTCATCACCATCCGTGAACTTTGGGTTAATTTGGAATCCTCTCTCGGCACCCTCCGCCCTGATTCCAGCATCAGCCTGATGTATTCGATTGAACACAAAGGGAATACGGACATGCGCATCTCTCCGTCATTCGAGTTGCCAAGCGGTTGGTCGGTGACCAATACCGTTGAACCCTTTGACCTTCCATGGGCCTCGACAAAGAATCTGTTGTTTTCTCTCGAGGGTAATGGAAATGCACGCTCAGGAACCATCAAACTCAATCTTGACAACGGCTCCTCCCGTTTCACGTGGGAACAGGTGCTCGAGGTTGAAGTCCTTCCAAATCCAGAACTGGCCTTTGTTGGTTTGGAATTCAGTGACGGAACAACCTACGGCACCCCTCAGGGGCCAGGGTCTCATCCTTCCGGACAATCCATGAAATTCACGTGGCTGTTGAGCAATGATGCCCAAACAGCATGGTCTCCGAGTGCCAGTCTTGAATTAGAATCGATGATGTTTGGTGATTGCACACCGGTTGAATCGGTAGGCGTCGGTCAAGTTGTGCCAGTGGTCTGCAATGTTCTGATCAGCGCCTCAACCCCACCTCTAAGCGAGCCCTCGTTTACCCTCACCCTCGCGGACAACGGTGTTGAATTGAGCACGACCATCGGATTGCTCGTGGCCGAAAATGAACAAGTCACCTGGGACATAGGAGCCGTTCCTTCCTTCAATACGGGAGAGCAGCGTCAGGTGACGGTTGAACTTACGAACAGCGGCAACACGCCACTTCAGCGGCAACTTCGGGCCCTCAACACAGAGAATTGGGCCGTTTCGGTTGATGGTAACGACCTGCTCGAGTTGGAGGTTGGCCAATCAACCCTCGTTCGCCTCAACATACGCGCAGACGCTCCGGGTGAAGCCAGTATTTCCTTGGAACTTGTTGACAGCCCATCGACGCAATCGACCTATTCCTTTGGTGTAACGGCAACCGGTGAACCGGTTGGAACCTCACCTTCCTCGGGCCTCTCTACGACCGTGGCCATCTCTCTTGTTGGCGTTATTCTTGTCGTGGCCTTCCTGATTTTAGGGTTGCAGACTCGCCGAAATCGGGCTGAGTCAATGGCTCCAATGATGCCCAAAGCGGTTGTTCAAACTCCTATGCCGCTTCCCGTTCCGTCCACAAGTGCTCAGAGTCCCATTTGTTGGTCTTGCCGAAAACCAGTCACAGGTCAAGCGCGAGGTTGTCCAACCTGTGGTGCCCGTTATCACGCCGACGGCGGGTGTCAAGCAGCAGAATTGTCCCAATGTACCAACTGCCAAGCAAGCGCAGAGCACTTCGTCATGGCATGATATGTAAGCGCCGTTTTGATGCGTGGGGAGCATAGGGTTTTGATAGGAGGACCACGAGCGCGTGCCATGAGGTCTCGTGCTGCCGCGGATGCGAGGCAACAACGGCGAGCAGTCTTCCTTGTGGCGGTCTTGTGCGCAGCCCTCCTGCCGCTGGCTGCCCCCCTTGCAAGTGCAGACGGTGCCCGAGACGCTTCAATTCAAGTGACTCCAATCCCCTCGGCCCTCACTGTGAATCCAGGCGAATCTGACGAATATACGATACGCGTTCGCAATACAGGGTCAAATCCAGTGACCGTCACGCTCGCTACTTCCGAAGAAGCAACTGCTGAATGCAATGCTTACACGTCGGCGGTCACTCAAATTACTGGAGCAATCGATGCAGGTTCTTACGAAGAAGCAGCCATGAACATCACGCTGACACAAGCAGCAGAAGGTTCCTGCGACACCACCATCACCGTAACTGCCAACGAACAAGCAACACCTCCAGACGTTGCGGGTGCGCCAGCCCAAGAAGCCGTCACCGTCACGACAACAGCTGGAGACGGCTCTGGAAGCGCCGTGTTCGGCGTAGACATCATTATTGATACCAATCAAAAGACGTGGGGGGGCGAGCAAGAGGTTGACTACCTGGTCGAGGTTGAAAATACCGGCCAAACCAACGAGACCATCAATTTGGTCGTGGACGAAAGTTCAGGGCCTGGATGTGGTAGTTCCTCGGAATTCACCGTTTCACTCAGTGAAACCACAGTCAGTATTGATCAAGAAGAATCAGAGATTGTGACAGCGACAGTAGAGGTCCCTGAGGGGCAATCCGCTGACAAGTATTGCTGGGAAGTAACAGGAACGGTGACCAACGACCCGTCACAGGAAGCTAAGGACACGGAAGGTTTCGAATTGAACGTGCCCGAATTGAAAGAATGTGAAGTTGAATTGAGCAAAAGTTCTGTCACCGTCAACCCCGATGCAGAAACGACGGTGGTGGCAACCTATACGAACGTAGGTAACGCTGACTGGACAGTCACTGCTGGTTCCCTGGGCAGCAAGTCTTCGTGGGTTCAAGTCGACGGTGCATCTTCTGGTCTCCTACCTTACAATAACGGCAACGGTGAGAAAGCCTTTGATTTCACGGTTACGCCTGACGATTCGGTCACGGCGGGGGCAGAAACCGTCATCACCATCCTCGGTAAAGACGGCTCAACCGTCAAGTGTCAAACCGATCTTCGTGTCGTAGTAGGCCAATCTTACGGGGCCAGCATCTCGCTCGCTACTTCATTACTCTCCAACATCGACCCTGGTAGCAACAAATCCACGTCCATCACCGTGACCAATCAAGGCAATGGCCCTGATAACTTGCGCATCGCCTCTTCTTCCGCACCCACAGGGTGGGCCGTTCAACTTGAACAATCAACCGTTTCAGTCGGCTCACGCCACGGCAATGAAAAATCAACCAGCATTGATGTCACTGTTCGTGTGCCTGAAAACGCTCTGGCGACCGAACAAATTGAACTCGTCTTCAGCGTACTCCCATCAAGCGGCGGCACCGCCTATGATACCGTGACGTTGACCGTCAGCGTTGCTGCTGTTCACGGAATGGACGTCAACGTTCCTGCGACCGACCAAACGGGGCGCTCAGGGACGCAGGTGAGCTTCCCCATTGAGATCATCAACGACGGAAACGTGCGAGACACCATCAGCCTCTCCGTCGTTTCTCAGACGGCCAACCCAGCGTGGGGTACGTCCTTCGAGAACGAGGATGGCATGCCGTTTAGCGAAATTGAAGTCGAACCTCAAGGGACGACGACGGTCTATCTCGTGGTGAGCGTTGATGGAGAAGAAGAACTTGAAAATTCGCAAATAACGGTTCGCATTCGCAACAAAGACGACCCCAACGGCCAGGACAACAACGGGGATGGCATTCCTGACAACCAAAGGGAAGCCGTGTTCCTCGCTGTTCTCTCGGACCGTAATTTCTCGATGGACCTTCGGTTTGAGGCGACCGACACCGCCACAACCGCTTCGATTATTCTGCCTCCGAGTGGAGAGCAAACCATTGGCATGTGGATTCGGAACACGGGCGATGGGCAAGACAATGCCGTCTTTACCATTGGCGGCCTGGAAGGAATCGCAACGCGCTCAATTACCGCTTACGGCTTACCTATCAGTGGCGAGTTAAGCGTGCCAACAGGGTACGGCATTTGGGACATTGCCAACGGCACTTTTGTCTTGGATTCGAGTGCCAATCCAGTCTTGGGTTCGGACATTAACTCGGCGGACCAAAAAAGGATTGATTTGGGCTTGATCGAAGGCTATGAGTCCAGAGTCTTCGAAGTATATCTTGAGATGACAATTCGAGTCAACCCCGGAGCTGAAACCGGTCAAAGCGGCCTGCTTGAGATTCTCGCAACCAGCGTATCCAATGCTGCAGACCGCAGCGGTTTAGTGACGCTCTCGCTCGAGGTCAGTATCGTTCACGAAATTGAGTTTGTTGAAGCCGGCTCCCGTCAAGAAGTAGACGTCACGTACGGGCAGAAGGCCGTAGAAACTGAAATCTCGATTGTCAACACGGGTAACGTACGAACCGAAATCCGCGTCTTCACCTCGGAAAACCTTCGGGGATGGTCTGTGATTCTCGATAGCGACAACCCTGATTGTAGGGATGAGGGCAGCAGCGAATTATTGTGCATGGTGGATGAAGGTGAACGCCTCTACGTCAACGTCACCATCCGTGCCCCCTACGGTGCCGAAATCGATGATCTGTACAAATTCACACTTTCTGCTGAGCCAACGGAGACCGGCGTCCTAGACCGTCAGAACATCGAATTTGCTGCCCAAGGCTCCGCACCGGACGGCATCGTCTCGCTGGCGAACAACACTACGATTCAAGCCGCTGCTGCTGGCCTCCTCATCATCTTGGCACTCACTGCTTTGATTCGACGACGCTAACCTCGAACCACTCGTTTTTCAGCCTGAAAAAGCGTTAATTTTGACGGCGCAAATATAGCCCCTGACAGACGTTTTGGGTCCATGCTCTTTGACAACGCTTATTGAGGGGGGTCAAGTGGCAAAGAATAGAGAGCGTAGGCGTTCTCAGAAGGTGTCACGATGTCGGGACTTGAATCAGTGCCAAGTGCCTATCTTTCCATTGGATTTTTGACGATTGTCGGAATCATCATGCCGCTGACAAATTTCCTCATCACGTGGGTCGTTCGCCCGAAGGTTGACCCCGCCCGTCCGCACATTACACGCTCCTACTTGCTCGAAGGTTACGAACGCGACCACAGCCTCTACCCACGCCGCCTCACTACCTTTGAATGTGGAAGTGAGCCGGTCGGAGAGGCCATGATTCAATTCCACTTCCAATATTATTGGTACGCCATCATCTTCCTCGTGTTTGATGTCGCCTTCATGTTCCTCGTCCTTGGCGGCATGGTCGCTTCTGATGCCACCGCCCAAGACGTCGTGGACCGAACGGGGGCCGTTGAGCGAGCGACCAGCGCACTGATCACCTTGGGAGCCTTCTTCGCCACCATGTCGCTTGGCGTTTGGTACGTGTTCCGCAAGCGTGGTCGCATTTACATTTGAGGTGAGTTGAAATGGCAGGACAAGACGAGAATTATGCAGCCTTCAACAGCCGTGCTTTGGTTGAAATGGTCGGCGACGTCACCGACGAAGCCCTCAAAGCAACCAAAATCAAGCAATTCCTTAGCGTTCTTGCGGGCCGTTATTTTAATTGGGCAGGCCGCAAATCACTCTTCACCTTGCACTTGGGAATCAAGTGCTGCGCCATTGAGATGGCTGCAGCCGCAACCCCTCGCTTTGACGGCGACCGGTTCGGTGTTCTCTTCCGTTCATCGCCCCGCCAGTCCGACGTTTTGCTCGTGAACGGACCCATCACGAAGAAGTTCGCCGATAAGGTCGTTCGTCTTTGGGAGCAAATGCCTGAGCCCAAGTATTGCATCGCCATGGGCGAATGTGCAATTTCAGGAGGACCTTACTTCCAATCCTACAACATCCTTGAGGGCGTCGACACCGTCATTCCCGTTGACGTTTACATCCCAGGATGCCCCCCTCGCCCCGAAGCCCTCATCGACGGCTTTGGACTTCTGCGTGAGAAGATCATTCGCATTGGTGCCGCTCCAAGCAGTGGCCGCAAGGGCGACAAGCCCGTCATCGTCGGGGAGGACTGACCATGGGCATGCGCATCACCAACGAGCAAGCCGAAACGGCTGCTGCAACCCTCGTTGCATCGGTGATGGACCGCTACGGCGGAGCAGATGTTGTAGCGACCGTTGAACATCACTCGAACGATTTCAAAATGCCCTTTGTTCGAATCCATGTACCTCCCCAGCACTGGATTGCACTCGCTAAGACCCTTCGCTTTGACCTCGGCGTCAATTATTGTTCCATGGTGACGGGCACCCATTTCCCAGAAGGTGGCGACGACCGCGGATGGGATGTAGTATACCACTTCCTCCGTCAACCGGTCAGTAATCAAAAGCCTCACACCAACACCGTTCACGTGGCTGAGAAGTTGTCGGGCAGGGACGTACCGCTTGAAGTTGAAGTGCTGATCACCCTGCCACAAACCGATATTCCATCAGTGCCCAGTGTCCAGAGCATTTGGGTAGGTGCAGACTGGAATGAAAAAGAAACGTGGGACTTGGTCGGCATCAAATTCGAAGGCCATGAAAACATGCACCGTGTCCTCAACCCACACGACAGCCCCGAAGGCTTCCACCCGCTGCAAAAGCAGCATAAAATCCGCTATCATGATTTCAATGAAATGTACGACGACGCCCAAGGCTTCGGTCGAAAACCAACCGACGAGGGTCGTGTGAAGTGAGGCGGTATCATGGCACAAATGTGGATTACAATGGGCCCTCAGCACCCAATGACGCACGGACTCTGGACGCTTCGTGTCAAAGTTGACGGTGAAACGGTTGTTGATACCGATGCCGAACTTGGCTACATTCACCGAGGCGTAGAAAAAATCGCCGAGGCACGCGACTTTACTCAGATTACACCGTACTGCGACCGCCTTTGTTATGTGAGTGCCATGACGTGGGCCAATTCTTACATCTATGCCGCCGAAGACCTCCTTGAGGTTGAAGTGCCAGAACGAGCAGAATACATCCGATTGATTTCCGCAGAATGCCAACGCCTCGCCTCCCACTTGATGTGGCTCGGTGCCTACGGCCCGGACATTGGTAGCCTCACACTTATGACCTGGTGCATGCGTGACCGAGAAATGTTCCTCGACTTGCTCCAAGAGCTCGGAGGGTCTCGAATGCACTACAATTACCCCCGTGTTGGTGGCGTGAAGCGGGACATTCCCGTCGGCTTTGCTGACCGCCTCATTGCGAAAATCAAGTTGTTCGAGAAGCGTATCGAAGAATACGAAATGATGCTTGACGAATCCACCATCTGGCTCGTGCGATTGCAAGGTGTTGGATATGCCAAGGCCGAAGACATGGTCAACGCTGGCGTATCCGGGCCAAACATTCGTGCGGCTGGCGTCAATTACGACGTTCGTTGGGCCCACCCCTATTCGGTTTACGACCAAGTAGACTGGGAGCCTGCAGTTGAGAAACCAACCTCGGTCAAAGGTGCTGACTGCTACGACCGCTATCGAGTTCGAATGGAAGAAATGCGTCAATCTTGCCGGATGATCCTCGATGCCATCGAGAAGATTCCAGGTGGAAAGAACACCAATTACGCCAGTGGGGACGCTATGATTCTCGCAAAGGCACCAACCCGTGCCCCTGAAGGAGCAACTGGTTTCTCCAACTACGAGTGCACACGTGGGGCCTCTCAATTCTACATCAAGGGCGGCGGAGACGGCCGAGGCAAGAATCCATACCGCCTGTCGATCCGCTCACCGATGTTCATCACAATTCCTTACGTTGCAAAAACGATGATTGGCTACAAAGTGGCCGACATTCCTGCCATCATGGGCAGTTTTGATCCGTGCATCGGAGAGACAGACCGTTGAGGTGATATCATGGATGACAAGTACGATTTGGTTGGCTTCATGTTGAGTAGGGACGGTGTTCTCCGTTCCAGCCTCATCGACCTTCTTTCGGGCACGCCCCTCGAGGACAGCGCTTCTTCAATATCATTCGCTGTGGCCACTTTCGCGCTGGTCAACGTCGTCTTTTTGATGCTCTTCTTTTCGCAATTCGCAATCCTATGGATTGAACGCAAGGCAGTGGCCCGCATGCAAGACCGCTACGGTGCAACCACGGCACTTCGCTCGCTTTGGGTCGGTGAAAACGGCGTCACTGCAGGTGAATGGTGGAACATGCTCCCCTTTGGCCTGGGAACACCCATAGGGGCAGTTAACAAATGGTTGAACAAGAATTTCGGAAATCGTGATGAAAACTTCCCTACCGTTGACCGTGTCAACAACCGTTCTTGGATGGGCAAGACCATTCTGCCTGGTTTCTTCCAAAACGTCGCCGACGGCATGAAATTCCTCGTCAAGGAACACATGGTCCCTCAACGCGCAGACCGCCTCATCTTCGAGGTGTCGCCCTTCCTCATCGTGTCATCTACGCTTCTTATTCTCGGCATGATTCCGCTCTCAAGTGGCATCTACGCTACCAATCCTGACCTATCCATTCTCTACGCCATCGCCATCTTCGGAATCGCTCCGATTGGTGTGTTCTTTGCTGGTTGGTCCTCCAACAACAAGTATACGCTCATCGGCGGTATTCGCTCAGCGGCTCAACTTACGGCCTACGAAATTCCCCTTTTGCTCACCTTGCTCTCCGTAGCAATCCTTTCTGGGACCTTCAACATCGTTGAAAGCATTCATTTCCAACACTCCGCAGGCGCTTGGAACATCTTCCTGATGCCACTGGCAGCCGCACTCTTCCTCATCACGATGATCGCAGAAGTCGAACGTGTACCGTTTGACATGCCAGAGGCAGAAGCCGAACTCGTCGAAGGCTGGTGGACTGAATATGGAGGCATGCGTTTCGGTATGTTGTTCATGGCTGAATACATTCGCACCTATGCTGCCTGTTTCCTCTTTACTCACTTCTTCCTTGGTGGCTGGCATCTTCCCTTCCAAGGAACCATTGGTTCGATTGAATTCCTTGGCCTTGGTGGATTGTACCTCTTGATTCCAGGAGCGATCATGACGCTGGTGAAATCATGGCTCGTCTTCCTTATTGTCTTCGTTTGGGCTCGATTCTCACTGGCTCGTATCCGAACCGACCAAATCCTCGAATTTGGATGGCGCATGCTCTTGCCCCTGGCAGTTCTCCAAGTCTTCTTGGCTTTGGTGTACCGTTTGTACCTGTTCAAACCCGAAAATATGGCCGATACCGTGGCCGGTGGGAACGCTTGGGACGCCTTTGGCATCCCCAGTCTCGTGCCCATCCTCACCACGCTGTTCTGGCTTGCTATCTTCGTGATTTATCTCAATGATGAGGATAAATCAGCGACACCGGAACGAATGTTCCATGTCCATACTGTCGAGCCTGCGGGAACTGTAGTCCCGGGGCAGGAGTGAGGTGAAACCATGCCAATGCATCCACACGCACAACCGAATTTCAGAAACTTGTTTTGGTACCCGTTCAAAATTACCTTGATCACTGCCTTGCGTACTTTCCCCTTCATCGGTAAGCGCTTCGGCAAGCGTCTTGGCGCATACCACAACTCCAGCCATCCAGAGTTCTTGGATGATGGCAGTCGCGCTCGAGCCGCCTCAACAGCGGACATGAACGACATCAGCCGGCAAGAGTTCGCACCTGACCGTGTGACCTCTGACCTCAAACCCACGCTATGGAAGCCACAAACCGTTCAGTATCCCTACGAACGTCTTGAAGACATGGAGCCGTGGCTCTTTGTCCCCGGTAATTACAACGGTCGAATCGGCGTGATTTGGGAAACATGTACGGCGTGCAAGATGTGCGTGAACATCTGCCCCAACGATTGTTTGCACATGACTACTGAGTTGCGTGTTGACGTCCTTGACGGTGCTGAAGGCGAAAACGCCGGCATGGGTGCTGACCTTGAAGTCGGCAAGTATGCGGCGGTAGAGAAGCCAGAAGTTGTCGCTGAATTGGACACTTTCAATCACGTTACTGCCCACACCGACGCACCTCAAGAATGGCGCTTTGCAGAAGTTCTCGACCTCTCGGGCGACACCGCAACAGTACGATGGAATGATTCTGGCGAAGAAGCCATGGTCGACCGTGCTGAACTCCTTCCCGCCGACGACCAAATCGTCTCGGGCCGCATCGACCTCGGCCGGTGCATGTTCTGTGGACTCTGTATGGAATCTTGTGGATTTACCTCCTTCTTCATGACCAACGAATACGATGGCATGTCGGGCTTCACCCGTCAAGACTTGTGGTTTGACGCCTCTCGTACCCGTGTGCTTCCCGGTGTCCACCAAGAAGCCGTTGACGCTGAGTTGGCTAAGCGAGCCTCGAAAGAGCGCGACAAGCGTGCCAAGAAGGCAGCCAAAGAAGCTGCTGCCAAGGAAGCTGCTGCAAAGGGAGATGCCTGAGATGGATGTCGCCAGTGCAGCCGAAACAGGAGTGTTTTTTCTCTTCGCCGCCATCACGCTCGGAGGAGCCCTCGGCCTCATCTTCGCTCAGCGAGTCGCCCATTCGATGCTCTCGCTCATCTTTTGTTTCATGGCTGTCTCTGGCATCTTTATTCTGCTCGGGGCTGAATTCCTTGCGGCCATTCAGATTCTTGTCTACCTCGCCAGCGTTGGTTTGGTAGTGCTGTTCGGTATTATGCTGACCCGTCGCCAAATTCTTGAGGAGGACTTTGAATGAAGTTCATTTCCTTGTTCACTCGCATGGGTCTCCTCGCCCTTGGTTTCATCTTGGTGGCCGTGCTCAACGATGAGGATGTTTGGAGTAATCCAAGTGCCACCACTCCAACGACCTCAGGCCTTGCAGATTCTTTGCTGCACGATTGGGGCTTAGCTCTCTTGGCCCTCGGTCTGTTGATGGCCATGGCCATGATGGGTGCCGCCTACCTCGTTCGTGACGAGCGAATGGAGAATCTCTTGTGGGAGTTTGGAGGTGAAGAAGAATGATTGATCCAGCATGGGTTTCTGGTCTATCAGCGCTTTTGTTTGTGATTGGCCTCGCTGGGGCCTTCACCCGAAAGAACGCCATCATCGTTTTGATGTGCATTGAATTGATGCTCAATGCTGCGAACATGCAGTTTGCCGCAGCAGCCGTTCACCACGGCGACACGACCGGATGGGTCTACACCATTTTTGCCATCGCCATCGCTGCAAGCGAAGTAGCGATTGGCCTTGCTATCTTCTTGGCCATGTACGGTCAACACGAATCGATTACGCTGGACGACGTGAACGTCCTGAGGAACTGAGGTGAAATTATGGCAGCGAGTGCAGGCAGTTCCGTCATCGTCGAAAGTACCGCAGCGCAATATGCGCCGCTCATCATTCTCCTCCCGATGTTAGCATTCCCCATCATCTTGCTTTTCGGCAAGTTGTACAATGGAGAAAAGTTCTGGAAAGACAACCTCAAGGAAGGCGGTCTCATCGCCCTCCCCGTCATGGGTGCGAGCCTGTTGCTTGCCCTGTGGCTTATTTCTGACTTCATCGGCGCTTACGGTGGTGTACAGAAACTCTCTGATTGGACCTGGTTCACCTCAAGTATTTGGGAATCAGGCTTCGCCACGCAGGAAGTAAGTTTTGGTTTCGGCATTCACGTTGACCACATCACCGTACTGCTGCTCTTTGTAGCATCCTTCCTCTGTCTGTTGATCAATACTTTTGCAGTCGGTTACATGAACACGGACCCCATCAACGACAACCGAAACCATCGATTCTATGCTGAATTCGTTCTGTTCTGCTCCGGTATGCTCGGCATGGTCCTTGCAGATTCCTTCCTCTGGTTGTTCATCTTCTGGGAATTGATGGGCCTCTGTTCCTATCTCCTTATCGGGTTCTACTACGAACGCCCCAGTGCTGCTTATGCCGCCAAGAAAGCCTTCCTCACCACTCGTGTGGGTGACGTTTTCCTCATGGTCGGTTTGGCCATGATGTGGTACCTCTTCGGCTCACTTGACTACGATGTCGTCTTTGACAAATATGAGATCAAGGCCGTTGCAGAAACCAACGCCAGCATGCTCGCTTGGTCACTCGGCCTCATGTTTATCGGGGCCGTCGGCAAATCTGCTCAATTCCCGCTTCACGTTTGGCTGCCAGATGCAATGGAAGGGCCGACACCCGTTTCCGCTCTGATTCACGCTGCTACGATGGTCAACGCTGGCCTCTACCTCGTAGCCCGCATGTTCCCCTTCTTCGGGGCTGAGGCCTTGCACGGTGAACTCGCTGACCTGGCCTTCATCATCGCAGCGATTGGCGGTACGACTGCTGTCATGGCAGCAGCCATCGCGTTCGTACAAGACGATTTGAAGAAAGTCCTGGCGTACTCGACGATGTCTCAACTTGCCTACATCTTCACTGGACTTGGTGCTGCACTCTATCTCGCCAACACCTTGCACTGGCACGAATACCTCACTGACGGGACAAAGAACCCCGATTATTACGTGAACCACGCCATCGTGATCGTAGCCTTTGGAGCTGCCCTCTTCCACCTGTTCAACCACGCCATGGCCAAAGGAATGCTCTTCATGGCCAGCGGAGCGGTTATTCACGAAGTGCACCATGCCCACCATCACCTACATCATCACGACCATGATGAATCGCATCATGATACGCCAGAGGAACTCATCATGTTGGCCAACTACCTCGAGGCTAACGGGCAAACAGCGTTTGATTTCTTCTCCAGCATTGATTTGGATGGTTCGGGTGAAATTGATACCTATGAATTCCAAACGGCCCTCAAGAAGGCCGATGTCGTTGATTTGCCTCCGTGGGAAATGGCGCCTTTGATGAAAGCCCTCGACCTTGACGGTAATGGAAGCATCAACGTACCTGAGTTGGATTTGACGCTCGGACGCATCCGTAAGGAAATCGAAGAAGGTCACCATGACGACCATCACGATGACTTTGACGCTCAGTCAATGGATAACATGGGTGGTTTGGCGTCCAAGATGCCTTTGACCGCTACGGCCATGTTGGTCGGTTCACTCTCCATCATGGGATTCCCGCTCATCGGCGGATTCTGGTCAAAGGAAGGAATCATCGCCAATACATGGCGTGTCGCTCTTGAAGACCCTCGCTTCATGTATCCTGCTCTCTGTGTTCTTTTGGGCGCAGGAATGACGGGCTTCTACATGTCACGTATGTGGCTCAAGACCTTTGCCGGCTCTCCAAAAGGCGAGGTTGCAGCCCACGTCGGCCCGACCAATACGTGGATCAAAACGCCGCTGTTCATTCTGACCTTCTTCAGCCTCGCTGGTATTTTGTTCGCTAGCATGGGCTTTACGCATTGGGCTCCCGACATCGAGTACGGCTTGATGTCTGACCACGGTGGTCTGTGGGGTGGATTCCTCTACGAGATGGAACACGTCTTTGCTAATGAGAAAGCCTTCTTCTTCATTCTCACCTACGTGGCCCTGTTCATCGGTGCCGTTGTTGGACCTGGTATGGCTCTCTCGCTTTATGGAGGCGCCCTTGACGAAGGTGAAGAAGCCAAGGCTTGGTTCACTCCCGTGTTGGCCCTCAACGCCGCTGTTAAGGGGCGCTACCACTGGGACAATTCCTCCTTTGCGCAATCCGGCTTCGCTACTGCCCTCAGCAACCGTCTGTACTTCGACCATTACTACGACATGGCCATGTTGAAAATCGTCGCTGCTTTCTCTTTCAAGTCTGCGGAAGCTGATTCAAAGGTTATTGATGGAACCATCAAGACCATCGAGCGCACATCGCAGCAATTGTCCACAAAATTGCGGGCATTGACCACCGGTTCTGCACGTGATTACATCCTCATGGCTGCGGTTGGTACGCTGACGCTCTTTGCTCTCATTTGGGGGGTGATTGCATGATTGATTGGATTTCTATCCCCCTCGTTGGTCTACCTCTGGTCAGCAGTTTGGTCCTCCTCGCCTTTGTTGCTAATGCCGACGGTTCGACGCGAGAACGTTTGGGCTCAACCATCAGAATGGTCTCCCTTGTCATCTCGTTAGCCATGCTCGCCTTGACGACCATGATGTTCTTCGCTCAAAGCCAATCGCTCATGTATGAGGCCCTCGGACTTGACAAGGCCTTGGACTGGACAGGTCTTGGTTTCGGTTCATTCAACTTTGAATTCCGCTACATGTGGATTGAAGCCTTGGGAATTCACTGGAGTGTCGGTGTTGATGCTTTGTCCTTCCCGATGGTCTGGTTGACAACATTCCTTCTGCCGGTTACCATCGTTGCGACATGGAATGAAAAGTACGCTGCAACCTACTTCCCTCTCATTTTGATGATGGGCGGGGCACTCATCGGTGTTTTCGTGGCTCTCGACCTCTTCATGTTCTATGTCTTCTGGGAGTTAACTCTCATTCCGATGTTCTTCTTGATTCTCAAGTGGGGTGGTAAGGACCGAAAGTATGCGTCTCAGAAGTTCTTCATCTACACCTTCACCGCTTCAGTGGTGATGCTCCTCGGTTTGGTGACTCTGTACTTCCTTCAACCCGATCAGGCTCTTTCATACTCCGGGTCGTGGACTGGTCGTACCTTTGACATACCGACCTTGACCGCTCACGCCCAGCAAGGCAATGCGGACGGTGCGTGGTTCCTCGGTGAAAGCATGCAAAAGATTCTCTTCGTCATGCTGATGCTTGGCTTCCTCGTCAAGTTGCCCTCAGTACCCTTCCACACGTGGCTGCCCGACGCTCACGTCCAAGCACCAACCGGTGGTTCGATGCTGTTGGCCGGTGTGATGTTGAAGATGGGTGCTTACGGAATGTTCCGTCTCCCACTGGCCTTCTTCCCTCACGCCGCCGAACATTTCCAGTTCTGGCTCTTGGCATTGGGAATGATTTCACTCGTATGGGGAGCCATCGTTTGTCTGGGCCAAACCAATCTCAAGAAAATGGTCGCCTACTCCTCAGTATCTCACATGGGTGTAATTTTGATTGGCATCGCTACCATGCAACCCTTGGGATGGGCAGCAGCCCTCTTCATGATGTTCGCTCACGGAATCATCAGCCCGATGCTCTTCGCCGTTTGTGGGGCTTTCAAGCACCACTACCACAGCATGGAAATTGGCGCTATGCGAGGTATGGCTCAGCATTCACCTTGGCTGGCGACCTCGATGATGTTCGCATGGATGGCATCTCTCGGTCTTCCTTTATTGGCTGGCTTCGTTGCTGAATTGATGATGTTCCTTGCGCTGTGGCATTTCCTTGCCGCTAACGACTGGAGTGTGTTGTGGATGGTTGGACCAGCCCTTGTACTCGCTCTCACTGCAGCCTACTACCTCTGGTCGATGCAACGCACGATTTTCGAGGGTGGGAAAGAAACGCAACCACCTGCAACTTTGCACGGAGAACCTGTTCCAGACATCGCAGACTCAGAGAAGTTTGCCATGATCATCATGGCCGTCTTCACCATCTTGTTTGGTGTCATGCCCTGGATTGCCCTCGACATGATGAACGGCTGGACCGTTGGCTTCTTTGAAACGCTGCTGATACCGATTTTGGGAGGTGCCTGATATGGAAACGATGCAAGCATTTGACGATGGCTTTGCAACAGCCCTTGCTCCTGAAATTGTATTGGTCATTGGTATGTTCACGCTGATGATCGCACCCAACCTCGGCGATGCGAAGTTCCGAATTCCTCTCACACAAATTCGCATACCGTGGTTTTTCGGCGGAAAGCGAGGAGCGTTGGAAAGCGACCCTCGAATGCCCGGTCTGTTCGCATCGGTATTCTTCGTCCTTGCCTTCCTACTGGCGGCTCTTTCCTACGTCAATGGAATGAACGTGACCATGATTCAATCCGAAGGTGGCCATGACCTGCTCTTGGTCAACGAATTTAGCCGTATTTTTGAGTTGATTTTCTACGGAGCCCTTGCTCTTGCAAGTATTGCATCCATCAACCGCATTCCTGCCACAAGCCGGAACGACCGAAGCGCACTTGGACTCTACAACAACCGTCGTCAAGTTGATTTCTACATTCTTCTCATGACGACTGGTCTTGGAATGTCCATTGTAGCCCTCGCTCAGGACTTGTTCTTGCTCTTCATCGGCTTGGAGTTGGCCTCCTTCTCAACCTACGTCTTGGTTTCCTTCATGAAAGAGACCAAGGAAGGAACTGAAGCAGGAATGAAGTATTTCATCGTCGGCTCTGTTGCATCGGGTGTTGGGCTCTACGGACTTTCTCTGCTCTATCTTTGGTCGGGCTCTCTGCAATTCACAGAATTGACGATAGCCTTTGCTGAAAACGGTATGGAACCTCTGCCACTCATCGCTCTTGGTATGCTCCTTGTCGGCTTCGGCTTCAAAGTCAGTGCGGCACCCTTCCACTTTGCTGCACCCGATGCTTACGCTGGGGCAACCAGTCCAGTCGCAGGTGTCTTGGCTACGGCCAGCAAGGCAATGGGTGTCATTGGATTGCTTCGAATTCTTCTCGTTGTAGCGTCTCCCGAAGCGACCGACGGTGCTGCCGTTTGGTTGGTGGCTCTCGCCGTTCTCTCCGTGGTCACCATGACATGGGGCAACCTCGCAGCTTTGGGTTCAACCAACCCCAAGCGCATGCTCGCCTACTCGTCGGTGGCACACGCTGGTTACATGTTGGCTGCCATTACGGCCATTGGTGCTCTCAACTGGGAGCCTGAACACCTCAATGTTAGCAATGATGCGGCACTCGCAGTCGTAACGGCACTCATCTTCCATCTGGTTGTTCTTGTTTGTTTCAAACTGGGAGCCTTCCTGGTACTCTCCATCTTAGAGAGCGAAAAGGGTGGCCACACCCTTGCTTCCTTGGGCGGTCTTGCCAAGCGAGAACCTTTCCTTGCTGCAACCATGTTCATCTTCATGATGTCACTTGCAGGTGTGCCTCCACTATCCGGTTTCGTCTCGAAACTGCTCGTGATTATGGGAATCGTCAAGGTTGCTTTGGTTGATGTCACCGTAAGTGGGAATCTAACCTTCAGCGACGTTCATTGGGTTTGGTACCTCGCCTTGCTCATGGTGATCAATTCGGCAATCTCGGTCTTCTACTACCTTCGGGTTGGCCTGGTCATGTTCTTCCACGAACCTGAAGCAGGTCGTGAAGGGCCTCTGCCACAGGGGAAGTCGGTTCGTTTGGCCATCTTTGCCTGTTTGCTGACCACCCTGTACTTCGGTGTTGGCGCAGGTCAATTGATCGCCCTGTGTGAATCTGCAGCGAATGCTTTGGTCGGCGCTTGGTAGAACCCATAGCGCCTTGAATCGGTGCGACTTGATGTGATGCCTTCAAGAAGGGTTGTCCGTTAGGAATGACAGGTGAGACTGATTGGGTCGCAGACATGAGGAGAAAGTAGACGTCGAGGAACTTGCGCGTCTCGAGAATCCAGAAGGTGTCAGCGACGGAAAAATCCGTGTCAAAATGCCCAACAAAAAAGTCAACGAAATGTTCGCCTTAGCCCAGCAGATTTTGGGTGGGCGCCGCGTCACTGTATTGTGTGCTGATGGCGAAACTCGAATGGCTCGTATTCCCGGAAAAATGCGTCGCCGTCAATGGGTTCGCGAAGGAGATTTGATCATCGTTTGGCCTTGGGATTTCCAAGATTCAAAAGCAGATGTCAAACATCGCTACACCAAGACACAAGCCATGTATCTTTCACGCAAAGGGGTTCTTCCTGACGACGTTGACATGTTCGGCATGGGTGTGTCCTTTGATGATGACGGTGAGCATGATGATCTGTTCAGTTCCGGAGATTTGTCTGAAGAACCTCCAGAAGTTGAAGCGGCCTCTGAAGAAGAAGACCTCTTCGCTGATGATGACAGTGATGACCTCTTCGCAGATGACGCTGATGATGAAGTCGTTGAACAGAGCGATGAAGTAGAGGCTCAAGAAGAACCAGAAACTCCTGAACCCGTCACTGAAGAGGGCGTTGACGACGATGACGACGATGACGACGACATTGACGCCTTATTTGCATGAGGTTCAAGCATGTCCAGGGACAAAGACTGGGATGAACTCCAGGGGCGTCCACACAAGCGTCGTCCATCCAAAGGCAACAAGAAACGATCCTTAGAGGAACAATTAGACTCGGATTTTGCTCATGATGAGCAGACCAAATTTCTTGATGGCCTTGCCCACAAAGGCGGAAAATACGAATGGATGCGAGAAAAACGTTACAACTCGATGTTTCGCGATATCGAATCCAAGATTCAAGGCGCTATGGGAACGGGGACCTATGATTGGGTTGACCGTCGTGTGTTTGACCAGGTCTTCGACCGCCTGACCTTGATGGCTTTGTATAAATTGATGAAAACGGGTGTGATCGATACGCTTGATTTCCCCGTTGCACGAGGGAAAGAAGCCCACGTCTTTCATGGAACCAGTCTTTCGGGTGAGCCCGTCGCAGTGAAAATCTTTCACACCTCAAATGCAGTCTTCAAAAATCTGATTCAGTACATTGAGGGAGATCCGAGATTCACTGGCTTACGCAGAAAACACCGAGATTTGGTTGAAGTCTGGGTTCGCAAAGAATACCGCAACCTCAACCGATTGGCGCGTTGGGGATTGAACGTACCCATGCCAAGAGGTGTTCACAAAAACGTGCTCATCATGGATTATGTCGGCACAGCTACCTCTCCATCACCAAAACTTCGGGATGTTCAAATCGATACGCCTCAGGTTGTTTACGACGATCTGCTGGAATTTTTGGCCATCGCATGGCAGAAGGCTAACCTCGTACACGGAGATTTTTCTCCATACAACATCCTATGGCACGACGGTAGAGCGCTTGTAATCGATGTTGGTCAAGCGGTTGTAGACAGTCACCCAAAGGCTCAGGAATTTCTCGTTCGTGACGTGACTCGCCTGGTGGAGTGGGGTCAGAAAAACGACCTTGATGTCACCTTGGCCGATGCGCTCTATGACGTATTGAACATGGACCTCTCGGGCGTCGAGCAGGTGGAATGGGAAACGGAATGATTCATTCTTCTTCCCATTGAATCCGCTCATCATCGGCCAGAACCATCATTTCTGATACAGCCTCGTCATCTTCAGGGTCAACCTGAGACGCTTTCATTCGGCGTTGACGTCGTTGTGATACTTCAGCGAGGCCGGGAACTAAGGCATCAAAGGCAGCAGATGGCTTGCCCTCTGTGGGGCGTTCCTGATGAGCATCAAGTGATTTTGAGTCAAGACGGGCACGCTTCCTATCCCGCTCCAAATATCCCAGAACGGTTCCGTGTTCGGAGCCTCCTGCTAGCATTTCAATCGCTTGGCGGGCAGCAAAGAGTCCACTCTCTTCGCCAACAAGGACAACGGTTGAATTGTAAATGCTGATTTGAGTTTGAGTGAGTTGCTCAATGAGTTTGCGAATTTTGCCTTGGCGGCCGATGATTCGGGCACGAATGCGTCGTTGTTGATTGGATCGCTTTCCGACATAATCTCGAAGGTCAACCAATTCAAAGAAATGGTCATCATCAAGCAGGCTTATGGCTGCTTTTGGAGCCATGCCTCGGCCAATCGCCTTTACAACATCGGGGAGTTTCATGGCTTTGACAGGGTCATAACTTCCCACGTCTCCCCAAACCACATCGACATCACCAGTTTCCGAATCGATGATGAATTCCTTGCAACCCGCAGCTTTGTGAATTGCTCTGCTGGTTTCTCCTTTCGCCCCAATAATGACTCCAATGCGGTCCTTTGGGACCCGAGGAAGTTGCTGGCGCATGGGTGGGGGGTGCGGCCCACCTCTTTTCAATCCCTTGTCTTTCGCTGGAGGAGAGATAATGCAAAGCCAACCAGTACAACAAGGAGAATCGATGGTGCAAAAGAAGGCACCAAACCGGGGTTGTCAAGTGATGCTCCGGTGATGACGAGGTAGTTGTTGTTGTTGCCCTCATCATATTCATCGATGACGTTGGCAAAGTCGATAACAAGCCGCAGGTCGAATTGTCCAGAACGTGGCACAGTGTAGTCCCAAATGATGGTTTCATTACTGTCGGAGAGTGTTCCACTGGGCAGGTTTCTGGTTTCCATGATGGTCCAATCAACGTTGGATGAGCGGTCTGCAGGTGCTGACTCCAAGCGCACGATGACACTGCCTCCGTAGTCTTGATTGGATTCAAGAACGCTCGTGATGGTTACATTTCCGTTGGTTTCACCGGGCCGCACGACCAACTTGTTGAGGTTGGTTTCACTGGTGTTCCAGTAGATGTCCAGGCCTGGAAGGATCTGGAAGGAGGTCGAAGAGGTCGTGTAAGAGTTCCCAGCTTCATCAACGAGAATGGCTCGCAGCATCAAATGTTGGCGGGATTTTGTGGCCCAACTCGACAAGCCTACCTGTCCGCTTAGACCGTTGACGCCCATGTTGAGCCATCGGCCGGAAAGGTCGGGGGTTTCACCAACTCCGTTGGAATCAAATCCATATTGGATGGAAGAAGACAGGTTATCAATTCCAGATTGCGCATCTTCTGCGTTGAAGGAGACATTGGCTGCGCCAATACGGCTGGTCGTCAATTCATCTACTGACCATGAGATCGGAATGGGTGCCGTTTCGTCAACGCGGACGGTGAGGTTTTCATGAGCGCCGGTATTTCCTACTCGGTCAATGGCTCGAAATGTCAATGCATGGATACCTTCTGTGAAATCCAACGAGATGGTGTCGTTAGTGGTTGAGGTCCATGTTTGACCGTCGTTTGTGGTATATTCAACGGTGGCCACACCCGACCCTTGCCCGTCATCAGTATTGCTCATGAGGCCGCTGATTTCAACGAGACCTGACTGTTGCCAATGGGACCCATTGCCAACCGTGAGGCTGCCAATGCTTGGTCCACTACGGTCAATGCCAATGAAAATGGTCGACGTATCAGAAAGACCAGAATCGTCGAGGACCGTCAAGCGAGGCGACCAAATGCCTTCACTCATGTTCCCACTGTTCCAGTCCCATCCATAAGCGAGCGGTGAACCAGAATCACTGCTGGGCGTCCCCGGACCGGGTACATTGGTGAGGCTGGCTTCCTTCAGGTCGTCGTCACTCGCACCCCAGCGGAATGCGATGGCCTCCTGAGTCCCAGTGTTAAACCAAGCACGCTCACTGAGCGAGGCACCAGTTCCCGCATCGGGGTTGAGGACGGTGAATGTGGTGATGACAGGTACTTGGTTGGTGATGTTGAACGAACCACTGGTGGCGATCACATGGTCTTCAGCATCGCTGTCCCATCCGGTTGCTTTCAGAACGTAGGAATCGTTGTCATAGTCGGTCGTATCGAAGGGATACAGCCACGGCGTTTCGGTCAGATTAACGACCGTTGTCCACGTGGTGTCATCATCCGAGATTTCAATCAAAAGTGAGTCGAGTGTTCCCGTGCCTCCAATGCTGAACGTAAGGGCGATTGTTCCCTTGACATCATCATCCTGAAAGGGGCCGTTTGAGAAGGCAACGGTCAAACTTGAGGCTGATGCGACGGTTGTCATTTCCTCAAGGTAAGAGGTCGGTTGTGTCTGCGATGACGGCATCGGGCCCAGAGAGCACAGAAGCAAAAGGACAAGCCAAACGCTCGTAGCACCTCTGCCCATATCATTTCCACACCTGCGGTTGTCCTTCAATGCTCCCCTTCAACAGGTGGTTCATGAGGCCATTCAAAGTTGGAGGCAGTCTTCGCATGCCTTCAAGCCTCTGTGACCCGTTCATCGAGGGGGATTTGGAGAGATGGGTTCAAGTGCTTTGCATGCTCTAAGCATTGCATGGAGCGCAGTACGAAGGCCGCCATCATCGTCAGTCTGCTGGTTATGAGTCTCCTCCCCATCAATGTTCAGGCGGGCGAAAGTGGCGGTGTGCAGGCATCAGCTGTTCAACTTTCATTGACGCCTGACAATCCACTCATGGGCGGGTCAGTTGATATCGAAGTGATGCTCTACAACAGTCAGCAAAGTNATGCTTTCGGCGTTGATGTTGCGTTCTACAAAGAATCACTAACTGCAAGTAATCGTCTCTTTCTCGATAGCATAACGGTGCCGGGAGAAGACTACGTGACCGTTTCAACAACGTGGTCGGGCCTCACTGAGGGCGAGCACAAAGTTTGGTTTGAATTCAGTGCCGGCGGCGACTCACCGGAGAATTTCTTCAAGTCCTTCACCGTTGCAGGATTGCCAAATCTACGCGTTGACAGCCTCATCGTAGAACAACATCAACCCGTGTACGCTGGTGATGTGCTCAACCTTTCAGCATTGATTCTCAATTCTGGTACGGTTGATGCAGCCAACAGCACACTTCTGCTGGAGGTTCCTGGCTCATCGGATGTTGAATTGGCAGTGCCTTCCATCACAGCCGGTTCAACCCACTGGGTCAACACCACCATCGTTGCCCCGAGCAGCGGTACGCACAACGTACAGGTCACACCGGACATTTACAACGTGATTGTGGAAGCTTCAGAATCCAACAAAGTCAGCGAAGTGGAGGTCGTCGTTTCTATGCGCATGGACCTCAGTTTCAAAGACGACTTGGTCGTCACCATCGCACCGGGTGCACTCGAAGGACCATGGACGATTACTGGTACACTGGTTCGAACCAACGGGACCGGTCCTGCTGACATTCCCCTCCATTTGGAACTCCAAACTCCAACAGGTGGCACAATCGCAGCCCAACCGTTCACGGTGAGTCTTATCGGGTCAGGCTACAGCGAAACGAGTTTCACAACACAATTGAACGCCTCAACCCTCTCTTCTCTTCCCGATGGGAACCACGTGGTAACTGCCCGTATCAATCCGTTCAATGAAGCGGGCTTTGAACAGGAATCGACGACCAACGATGTCACATCTGGTCTTCTTACGATCTCTCCAATCCCAGATGTCTATGTGGATGCAAATGCCCTTCCAACCACACCGTCCGTTGCTTCGGGAGAAGATGTGGAATGGCGAATCACAATGGAAAACACGGGTGACATTGGCGTTTCAGGTATGATTCAATACACCTTTGAAGGAGTTCAAGGGCAATCACCTCCAATTTTGTTAGGTGCAGGCCAACCCTTTACTTGGAACGTTTCTCTTCCAACCGCCCTTGGCGCCCATACTGCTGAATTTGAAGCACAATGGGTTTCAAGTCAAGGCAGTTGGGACGCCAATAAGCAGAATTCCTATGCGAGTGGAACCGTTCTTGTAGAATCAAAACTCAAATTGGATTGGGAGTATTCCTCGCTTCAACTCTTTGATGCAGAAAACAACGTCCCAACGATGCCCCTTGCTGATGGTGCAGTCTACACGCTCAGCGTTAACATGACCAGTACCGAAACCGGTCAAGCCAATTACACCTGTCAGGATGGTGGCAACACGGTGCTTTCTTCACTCTCGGTAACCGTTGGACAACGAGGAGAACGCGTGTCTCTCTCCTGTACTTTTGAAGCCAAAGCCTCGTTGACCACCGTTCGGTTGGTTCCTGAAGATTCATCCATCAGTCCGACCTTCACCCGTTCCTTTGCGACCTTGGCTTCAAGTTCAGCCGATGAGGACTCGGCAGCTGCCTCTCAGATGGGAACATTCACGCTCTTTGGCCTTGGCGCCTTGGTCTTGATTGGTGCCCTCGTGACAGCGGTCGTTCTCACACGAGAGCGAGAAGAAGACGTTGAGCGAGACATTTACGAGTACTGCCCCTCGTGTGACGGAGAACTGGAAGGCACAGAAGATCGATGCCCTCATTGTGTATTCAATTTGAAGAAAGCACGAAGTCAATTCCACGACTGTGAAGAGTGTGGCGAATCAATTCCCGACCTTCTCGAAAATTGCGCCTATTGTGGAGCCTACCAAGACGTTTCTTCTTACTTCGAAAAGCGAGAGCGTCGAGAGCGTCGCGAAATCGTCAAGGAAGAGGTTCCTCTTCCGGAAGACGACGACGATCAAATCGTGACGGGAACAGAGAATTACGCTGAAGCAGTCAAGGACTTCGGATTTGATGAAGAACACCTTGAGGATGAATGGGACACCAACATCGAAGCTGCTGAAGCTGAAGTTGAAGCAGCCTATGACCGTCGCTACGCGGATGAAATCGCCATGAGTGAGATGACCGATGAGGAGATTGATGCCTACAAGGACAAGGTGACAACCACGCTGAAATCAAATCGTGGTGCCGACCCCGACCACGATATTGACGCAATCTTGGCCTCAAAGGGCGAATTACGTTCCTTAGGTGAAGATACAGGTGAACTCAGTGCATCCGATGCAGATATTCGTGAGCGTCTCTTTGAGATCACGGGCGAAGAGGGCGTTCTTCCCGGCGAAAAGGTAAAGGTTGGCATGAGCCTCACCGATTCAGCCCTAGCGGGCAATGAAGTAGCAGAGGCAACGGCGAATTTCAGCTTTGACGATGAGGACGACGTACCCCTTTCCGCTTCGGTCAAAACAGATGATGAGCAACGAGCGGCTGCAAAAGCAAAGAAACCAACTCGTCGCCGAAGTGCTCGCCAGAAAGCCAAGGATGAGGCAGTGGCTGCGGAAGCCGCTAACGCGTCTGCAGAATGCGGTGCTTGTGGTTCAGATTTAGCCCCAGATGCCGATGAATGTGGAACCTGTGGTGCACGTTTCGGTTGAGTGCCTGTCGGCGTTCATAGGGCTCGTCATCGCCAAGGCTCGGCCACAGTTCGCTTCATTCAGACAGGTCTCGCAGCGAGGCTCGAGTCTTGAATTGAACGGACATTCACACGAGCGAGGCTTTCTTAGGGATTCACCGTGTGGCTCTCTTCAATGCGCCTCAGGGGTTTTGGAACGGCGTTGGTTCTGGTTGCCCTCCTGGCTTCCACATCGGGTTGTATGGGACTCATTGCGGCAAGAGAAACGGTTGAATCGCTGCGCGAAGAACCCTATGAGAGTTTGAAAAATCAAAAAATCGAAGTTTCGCACGAATTTGTCCAACTTCTCCCTCTCAATGAGTTCACCAACATCTCAACCTTTGTTGTTGACGACCAAACTGCAGAAATCAGAATTTATTTCAGAGCCCGAATCTCCTTTTCGGATACGATTCCAGCCGATAACACAACGCGCTATGTTCGAGCAACTCTGACGGACAGCGCCGGAAATGTCCAATGGGAACAAGACGTCAGCGAAACGGCGACACCATTGGAACAGCAACTTTTGCCCAACCCTGAATTTGAACTTGGCGAGTGGGATTTGGAGGTCAGAGCCCGAGGTATCGGAGAGACGACTGTTGGTTTCATCAGCGACGACTTCGACATCATCGTAACGGTCACCAATACCTGCATTCAATATCCGCTCGTGGACGATTGCTTCTGACTTCAGACCAGTGAATCAGGGCAGGCATAGCGTCGCGAACAATTCCTACACTTTCCCTCTCTCTCGTGATTTCGAATCGCACCACCTTCTGCCATAACCTTCTGAACGGACTTAATGGCTTGATTCAATTTGGTCTTTGCATCACTGTCCCAAACGATGGAATGCAATTGCTCTGGACCGTAGCGCAGAAGTCCGTATGGAGGTGAAACACCCGTCGTGGCTTCGACCAACGAGGCATAAGCAAGAACTTGGATAACATGGGATTCGTGTGGTTTGTGTGGGACTTTACCAGTTTTCTGTTCAACGGGGATGAATTCCCCGTCGATGATGACGATTTGATCGGGTCGTCCGCGAAGACCGTTTTCGTCATTCTTCAACAGTCCAGTGGTGCTGTCATCGTCAGAATACGCTATTTTTGTGTCGACTTTGATGTTGTTTTCAATCGCAAGAATCCGCGCTTCGCTATTGCTGACCAAGGCTCGTTGCAATCGATATGAAGCCATCAATGTCCAGCCGATGGTGGTTACTGCAAGCACATAGGCAGCCTGCTCTCGATCGCTTGCAAATTGCAGCGCAATGGCGTGCAAGGCAATCCCGATTGCTGCGATGAGAAAAGCCACTTCCAAGCGACCTCCTAGAAACCAGCCCCCCTCGAAGCCCTTTGGCTCAAAATAAGGTTGAACTCCCCCTTGTATTTGTTCGAAAGGTTGGTCCTTGCTCGATTTGGAAATAGTGAGGAAACGTCGCCAGGGAAGCGAAATTGCTGCGACGGCAATCAAGAGGCATGAAATGGCCCACAGGGCTAATAATTTAGAGAACTCTTGGGTGTCAAAATCTGCTTCTTTGATGCTCATGAAGGCCAAGGTGTCAACCAACAGGACGACAACAACGGCGAACCACCACTGCCAAATGGTCAAGTTTCGCTTTGTAAGGAGTCGAAATCGTTCAAATTTACTCATTGTTTCATGGATGGCTTTGTGGCTCTCAATTCCAGCTTTGATGCTCTTGCTCTGGCCAGAATGCCCGGTTGCAGAGAGGTACCAAGACATTGGGCAGTAAGTGTAGCGTTCCAAATCACTGGCACTCACGGGTAAAAAAGTTCCTTTTTCATTGACCCAAAAGCCATCCTCGTGCATGACGGCTTGAGGATGGGTCGGACTGGAGTCCGATGTTGGTACAGCATTCTCCTCCGACACATTAGGGCTACAGCCCTCTCTTTTTGATACCTTTTCCCTCCATGATTTTTTGAATTCGCACCAAGTTCATCGGGCTGGTGAGGACGAAGCGGTTTAATACAGGGGGTCTGTGGGCGGCTTGCTGTGGTTAACAATGTCCGAAGAAACCAGTTTACTCGTTTCCGCTGAAACATATGAGGAGAACGCCGTGAACATCGGTACTCAACAAAAGAGTGCTGACATGGGTCGATTCATTGAACGTGTCCGAGAAGATGGTCTCTATTTGCTGGATATCCCAACCACAGACGCCCGTATCCGCTCCATTGCTGCTCTTCTCAACACCTTCGACGCACCGTCCATCATGGTGGTCAGCGCCCGACAATACGGACAACGACCCGCCCGCCTCTTTGCTGAAGCCGTTGGCGCTCACTCCGCTGTTGGCCGTTTCATCCCTGGTTCACTCACCAACCCTGCTCTACGCTCCTACATTGAACCTGATGTCCTGTTCGTTACCGACCCGGCCAACGATCAGCAAGCGCTCCGTGAAGCAGTTGCTACTGGCCTGCCCATCGTCGGCATTGTGGATGCCAACAATCACCTGCGCAACGTCGATGTTGCCCTCCCTGCCAACAACAAGGGACGACGCTCACTTGCTCTCATCTACTGGCTCCTCGCCCGTGAAGTGCTCAAGGTCCGTGGAGAAACGACCGATGAAGCATGGGCCGAAGCGAATGCCCTCGCTGACTGGGAATCCACCTTCTGAAGTCAAGCCTTGCTTGCGAGAAAATGGCTGATTGCATCAGCCATGCCTTTGACCGTATCCTCATCATGCATGAGGCTCCTCACCTTCTTCGCATTGGGTAAGCCCTTTGTGAAGGCAATCGCATGGCGTTGCATCCAGCGAGGTTGGATGCCAATAGTTGACTCTGACAGTTCGATATAGCGGTCCCAACACCATTTGCGAGATGCAAAGGCCTGACCAACTTCAGAAAGCCCTGACCAATCTTCGTGGGCGTGAATCCACGGAACCTCATCTTCTTCCATCCATCCGAGCCCTAATTTGATTTCAGCAAAGACGGATGGCCTTCCGATGGCCCCTCGTCCGATCATCAAGCCCGAAGCGTTGGTATGGGTCAGACAAGCGGCAGCAGACGTTGCGTCAACGACGTCACCGTTAGCGATGACGGGAACCTCAACCGCTTCAACGGCTTCTTTGATGCTGCTCCAATCGGCGACGCCTGAATACCGCTGCCTCAAGGTACGCCCGTGAATGCACAGCCGTTGCGCACCAACCTCTTCGAGGCGTTGACAAATTTCGGTTGCGTTATTGGTGCCCGAACCTGTTCCCAAGCGCATTTTTGCCGTCACGGGGACATCAACTCGCTCAACGATACCTTCCACCATGGAAACAAGGCGCTCAGGCTCACCCATGAGGGCCGCCCCTGCACAAATGTTGGTGACTTTGGGTGCAGGGCATCCAAAATTCAGGTCGATGATATCTGCGCTGGGTGCAAGCATTTCGGCGGCAGTAGCCATGTCTCCTGGGTCACCTCCGAAGATTTGGGGAATGAAGGGAACTTCACTCGCATGTGTCTCCATGCGCCGCCAAGAGGTTGCTGCCTCACGGGTCAAAGCCGTGGAATTGGTGAATTCCGTGATGGTCACGTCCGCTCCACATTCCTTCGATAGCAGGCGGAAGGGAAGGTCGGACACGCCTGACATCGGCGCGAGGAAGAGGGGGCGAGCCTCGCCTCCCCAAGGACCCATTTTCGGAGCAATGAACTGATTCATGCCGGTGCCTCAATCTTCGTCATGAGCGGCGCTATTGGTCGCCTCTGCCAGCAGGTCTGCAACCCGAACCATTCTGCGCAGGACACGTTCTAAGCGGTCTTGAACCGAACGTTGGACTGAATCAAGGGTTTGTCCAGCCATACGATATCCCATCGGCAAGCGCCCTCCAAGCAGATTGAGGAGGAGCATTTGTTCTCGTGCGTCCGTGGCCTCTAGATGCAGGCCGACGTCTTCAATGGTCAACTTCCCCTTGGTTAGAGCTTTGAGCAGACTTCCCTGTTGTTGGTCATTGAGCAGGCGCTGGAATCCTCCTTTCTTCAACATCCAATCTTCTCCCCGCCGCTGGTGTTGCGTGGTCATCGCCGTCCAAAGGGCGCTTTGCAATCGGTCGGTTCGTGCGACCCTTTCAACCATGCCAGACGCTCTAAAGCGTTCTAAAATCCTTCCAATACGGGCTTTTTGCCCTCCATGAATCTCGACAGCCTCATCCAGTGAAAGGGGTGCATCTCGTTCAAGCAAGGTGTTGAAGAGTCGAACAGAAATGGAATCAGCTGCAATTTCTTGACCGGGTCGTTCCCCGAGGAGTCCGAAATCATTCAACCAATGCGAACGCTGACTTCCAGTTGACTCTACAGGCACAGGGCGGTGGTCCACTAGGCCAAGCATGAAGGGTGCCGTTTCATCTTGAGGCAATTCCACAGGAAGGGGCGTGCCTTGCCGCTTCCAGTCATTTTCAAGATGCTTCATTCGTTGTTTAACAACCATCAAGCAATGTTGTTGGAAAAAGGCAACTGCATTCGGAACAGAACCACCGCGAAGATAGTACCTTCGCCATCCCTTTCCTTCGTTGGTATAGCCGATGAGACCCGCTTCTACGAGTCGCGTCAAGTGATGATTGAGTGAAGCGGGCATCAAGGCTAACTCATCGGCTAACATTTGGGCGTCCCATGCTCGTTCCGGCTGTCCAAAGAGATGATCTCGAAGCAATCGATGAACGGGACCTGCTCGCCCACCGTCGGCCATAGCATCACCCCGTTTGCGAACAAGGCACAACGTCTCAGTCATCCACTCGACCAAAGAATCGATGTCGCGGTCAACCGAAGGTAGGGGTTGCTCCACCAAACGTACGGAGAACATGGATGGAAGGCAATGGCGAGAGCCTTTGAAGTCTATGCAATATCTGCCGCTCAAGCGATAGATTTCACAATCGCTTATTCTGTGGCGTCAATTCTTCGGCGCTCGTCAACGAAGTCATAAGTGACGATTGGCGAAACACTTCGGCACATGTTCATGTCGATATGAGGCATGAGTTCAATGCGGTCGTCGCGTAAAATACCGCGTCGTCGTAGAACTTTCACTGCGCTGTGAACGGTTGCTCGCGTCCGTCCCAAACGGCGAGCGAGTTCAGCCTGGGATCTTGGCACTCCGTCACGTTCAATGTTTTCAAGGATAAGGCGCTGTACCAAAGAGAGTCCGATTGGTAATTGTTGAGCCATGCGCTGTTCACCAACGATGGTGCTTCGCAAGACTTCCACTTGGCTTGGCCCACCTGCAAAATAACAGGTCCTGCCGTTCACGGGCATGACGGTAACGGCTTTCCTTGTCTGCAAGACATCAAGGTGATGACGCAATGTTCCGTTGGCGGCATTCATGACCGTCTGTAATTCTCTGTAGCAGAGGCCAGGATGAGCCTCGAGAGTAGAGAGGATGCGACGGCGAAGCGGATGTTCATGTGATGTTGCACGTGTAGAAATCCCACCAAATGCCATGGCTCCAACGGCCCCCGCCGCTGCGGCGATTCCTCCTGCTAGCCCGACGACGCCAGTTGCAGCACTGGCCATGCCAGCGGCAAGCCACGGGCGCTGACGAGTCCATTGAGCAAGAAGAGGCACAGGATATGGGTTCTCTTTCTCCTCCCTTAAACCATCGGCTTTCTGAGCGGACATTTGGGCTTCAATTTTCAATGAAATGTTTCCTTCATATACTGTCAATGTACATTCCTTATGCGGTAAATGGAGGCAAAGCAATGAGGGATTTAGAGAAGGAAGTTTTACTTCAGCATGCCTTGGACCAAGGCTGTAATGTTTGGGTGATTGGTGATGTTCATGGGTTCTTTGAAAGCATGGAGGGATTGCTTGGACAGCTTGAATTGGAAGATGGTGATTGGGTGGTCTTCCTCGGCGACCTCATCGACCGCGGGCCCGATTCCTTCGGTGCTCTCAACAGAGTGCAAGCGACACCAAATTTCACGACCGTCAAGGGAAACCATGAAGCGATGATGGTCGAGAATTTCACGGAGCGAAAAATGTCACAGCCAGATATGGATTCCTTACTTTGGATGAAAAATGGAGGCGATACCACGGTGACTTCCTATGTCCGTCATTTCAGCGGGGGCAAGGGCTTTGCACATGAAACGGCGATGTATGAGCGAATTAGGCTGGATTGCAAGTGGATCAATTCCTTGCCAACCCACCTCGTACTCGACCGTTGGAGACTGGTCCACGCTGGATACCATCCCGAGCAGGAACTTGATGGACAAGATGATGAGCAATACCTTTGGATTCGAGGGCTCTTTCACCGAACAAAACGGCCCGTTGACGACCGCCGTACGGTGGTCTTTGGACATACACCAACGGCGGGACTTCCCGGATATTCTACAAGGGATTGGGGGAGAGTTTGGCGCAGTCAAGTACAACTTCGTGACGGTCGACCAGCCTCAATCGGACTTGATACGTGTTTATATCACGGCCAAGTCGGGCCTGCTCTTCTTACGGCCTTCAATTTACAAACGGGTGAAACAAGACAACAACAGCGTGTTGAGGCCTAACTCAAGCAGATTTCACAGACCCGAGTTCCATCTTGAGATGAGCAACCAAGGGTGAGAGCAGACGGCCACAGGTCTTACCGTGCTGATTGAGTTCGTAACTCACCTTGACGGGCGGTCCATCGGTGACCACTCTGCGCACCAGCCCTTCCTCGGCGAGGAAGCGCAATTTATCCGAGAGCGTGCGGCTTGAGATGCCTGAAAGCATGTTCTTCATCTCGTTGAAACGGCGAGGTCCCGTGATGTACAATGTAGCAAGAATTTCGATGGTCCATCTGGATGCAAAGACGTGAAGTGCCTCAACTGCCGCTTCGACTTCCCATTCCGCGGTGTAGGGGCCTTGGCCGGAGTGCTTAGCAAGGGTACTTCGAATCGCTTTACCGTGGTTGATGGTTGATTCGATACCTTCCTGAAGGGATTGATAATCATCGGCTGGTACGGTCATCGGTGGTTTTGGCATGGACGCTCAAAGGGTCGGTGACGGCCACCCTACTTGATTTCTTTTCTACACCTCTACCGCTCGCTGTCAACCGCTAAAGCCTCAACGAACGACTGGATGATTCAAGAGGGCGAACCTTCTCCATTCATCATGGGTCGGGGTGAGCCTGCAGAAAAGCAACAGCAATTGTTGCTTGTTCGCGGTGGTGTTCTCTCGCCTCATTCGGGTTTGGGTGGAGCCTTCCATGACCTTCGGGCTTCGCTTGAATCAGGGTCGATGTTGTCCTGGTCTCTCGCTGAAGTAAGTGAATACGACTTGGGAACACAACCATCCGGCTTCCAGCGTTTGCTGAAACGCTGGTTCACCCACCCTCGCACCGTCCGACAACGGATCAAGTCCCTCCACCGAGATGGACGGCTTCATCTCGTCCATGTGAGCGACCAAGAACAAGCACACTTGGTTCCACGCCGTTGTCCGGTTCCTGTCGTGGTGTACGTGCACGACTTTTTCCATATGTTCCCACAATTACTAGAGCTCTCGGGCCAGAAAATCGAAGTCGGTGAACAGAACCCATCCACCATCCGAAAGCGTGACCTCAAGCGCCTGATGAAAGGACTGCATCGTGCTGATGGTCTCATTTGCAGTACCAAAGCCATCGAAGCGATGTGCCGTGAGCACTTCCCATCGAAACCATTGTTCCGCATCCCCTACGGCTTGGACGCAACGCGTTATGCTCCCCCCGAGGTCTTGCCTGCCAGACCAGCACAACTTGGTAAGGAGCAATGTCACTTTCTCGTCGTTGGCAGTCATGACCCACGTAAGCGTTTGGCCTATCTTATCAACGTACTTTCACGCCTTGATGACGGGCTCAAATCCTCCATACACATCCATCATATTGGTGGAGACAACTGCCCCTATTCCGGCCAATCTGCGGCCGCCTACGCCCAGCAGAACAATGTCCAATGGTCGCATGTTGGTAGTGGGATTGATGACGCAACGCTCAACCTCTACAGGTGGCATACGGAGGCCTTGCTCTTTCCTTCCGCAGCGGAAGGCTTTGGTTACCCTCCAGTGGAATCTATGGCCGCAGGTCAGCCCGTGTTGGCTTCACTGCGTCCCGCTCACGAAGAGTTGCTCATCGAGGGACAAGGTTTGCCAGCAGAAGATGAACAGGCTTGGTTGGCTGCGATTGAAGCAACGCACAAGGTCTGGTTTGAACGCAACGGCCATCCTCGTACAGCGGACCCTGCTCTGATGGCTCACATTCAGTTCCTTTCTCCGCAACGATTTCATGAAGCAATGGACGAGGCTTGGAATTCGTTTTGCTCATCCTGACCATCCGTATGCTTCATGAGCGAGTTTTATCTCGCACGGTTCATGTCACAACCAATTCAGCGCGTAGCGGTCGTCGGTGCGGGGAACATGGGTTCAGGAATCGCTCAAAAAAGCGCACAAGAAGAATTTGATGTTCAAATGGTTGACCGTGAATCACAATGGGTTGAACGCGGCCAGTCCATCATTTCCAATTTCTTGAAGGAAGCAGTAGAGCGTCGTATTTTCTCTCCTGCTCAAGTCGATGACATTCAAGGACGAATCAAGGGCGTGGTTGGTGTTGAAACCACGGCCGCCGATACCGATTTGGTTATCGAGGCAGTTTTCGAAGACTTTGATGTGAAAACGGCCGTCTTTACGACGCTGGATGAAGTATGTGGACCCGATACCATTCTCGCCTCCAATACCTCTTCACTCTCGGTCAATGCGCTTGCTGAGGCAACCGGACGCCCCGACCGTTTTGTCGGACTGCATTTCTTTTATCACCCCGCCAAGAACCGTCTCGTTGAGGTCATTCCAGCGTCGTCATCCAGTCAAGATACCGTGGACAAAGTCGTACAGTATTGCAAGATGCTTGGAAAGGTCGTCATCGTATGTGCCGACCGGCCTGGTTTTGTCGTGAACCGCTTCTTTGTCCCTTGGCTCAACGAAGCCTGCCTCTTGCTGGAAGAGGGTGTTGCGAACGCTGCTCAGATTGACGCCATCGCCTGTAAGGCCTTCCGAATCGGCCTGGGTCCTTTCGGTTTGATGAACCTCACCGGGCCTCCAATTGCCTTGCATTCAACCGATTACCTCGCTGAACAATTGAAGACGCCTCGCTATGATGGCGCTCAAAATTTACGCGAGTTGGTTGCTGCGAACGAGCAATGGGCGATCGAAGAAGAAACGGAATACACAGACGAACAATACGACGCAGTCAGCGAACGTCTTTTGGGCGTTGTCTTTGGCGTTGCTGCACAAATTGTGGACGAGGGAATCTGCAGCATGGAAGATGTTGACCGAGGCGCCAAGGTTGGTTTGCGTTGGGCGCAGGGTCCATTTGAATTGATGAATCGCTTGGGGGTTGAACGCTCGTGCGCCATGGCTCAAGCCTACGGTAAAACTGCTGGAGAGGGATGGGTCGTTCCTGCGCTCTTCACCGAACAGGGTAACAAACCATGGGACTTCTCCTATGTGGATAGCGACGTCTCGAACGGCGTTGCAACCTTGACCATCAACCGTCCTGAAGCCATGAACGCCCTCAATGTCACGGTCGTTCAACAGCTTACTCAAGCCGTTGCGGCTGCCAATGCTCACCCAGATGTTCACACCATCGTGCTGGATGGTGCCGGCAAGGCATTCGTCGCTGGAGCAGATGTGAAATTCTTCGTCGATAAAATCCGAGCCGATGCAATACCTGACATCTACGATTTTACCGCAGAGGGGCACGAACTTCTCAACATGTTGGAAACCTCCTCAAAAACGACGATTGCTCTGACCACGGGTCTTGCTCTCGGTGGTGGGCTGGAATTGGCTCTGTCGTGTGATTACCGAATCGGAACACGCAGAACTCAGTTCCGCTTTCCTGAAACATCCATCGGCATTTACCCGGGGTTGGGCGGCTCTCAACGCCCCGCTCGTATTTGCGGTATCCCCGCTGCCCGATGGGCGGTTCTTGCAGGGAATTTCATGAATGCATCCACCGCTCATGACCTTGGCTTTGTGACCCACCTCGTTGATGTCTCAGGTGTTGAAACATGCATCCAAACCATTGCCAATCATGGGAAACCTGAACGTAAATATCCGGGTCAACCCGCAAATCCTGAATCGTCCGTCGCGAAATTTGCTACCTCCTTCTTCAGCGACGCCAACATGATGTCGCTAATGCAGGGTGATTGCCCAGAAGGCTTTGATGCAGAAGAGAAAAGGGTCGCTCGTCAAATCAAGAGTCTCTCGTTCACCGCTCCGATTGGATTGAAGATGGCCAGTGATCTCATCGATGCTACCGCTACGACTTCATTGCCGGATGGTTTGCAACTGGAACTGGACGGATTGAATGCAATTTTCTCGACCAAAGACGCCCTTGAAGGCCTCTCAGCCTTGATTGAGAACCGTCGTCCGACCTATACCAATGAGTGATTAAGCCCATTCATCAGCCATCTCGTCGAGGGACTTGATGACTTCAGCAATGTCCAATTGTTCCCCGTCTTCTTGAGCCATGTACAGTCGATTACGAACAGCTTCCACCTTTTCTTCGCTTGGTACTTCTCCAGTGATTTCTTCGATCACTTCCGCAATGGATTTGCTTCGTCCGGTATAGATGGCGAGCATGGCCTTTCGAAATTCATCGTCGTCTGCAGGCTGGCGTACCGTCATGCTTCCACCTCCAAGGTGATGTTGTTGTCAACATACCATTGACTCCACGGAACAGGGGCCTCATCGGTCCACTGAGACAAAGGCCCTTCATCTGCCAGATATTCTGCTTGCTCAATGTCAACAAGGGATTGGTTGGTACTGTGCTTGGGTCCTGGCTGGCCGAGCACCATGGCTTTCTCCAAGATGGCGGCGCCGAGGGACAAACTTCCCGTGTCGGTTCCGCTCCAGTAGGCAGCAAAGCGCGGGTGAGTGTGAACCCAGAGTTTGAAAGGAATACGAGCACCAACTGGGGGTTGGAGAGTAACTTGTCCAGCTGTACCCCAATCAAGGAAGATTTGGTCATCGGCGTCGATCAGCACTGAAGTCTCCAATCCAGCCATAACCGAAAGCACGTACACGCCATCCCATCGGTCTGCTTGTGAAAGTTTTCTTTGAACATCAAGTAGAACGGGGTCGTCAACCATGCGTCCAGTTGCTGCGGTGCACGCCAATTCCCATTCTTCGTCGGTGACATCGAGGTCCGTTGCATCTGGAAGTCCAATCATGCATTCACCTCCGGGAAACGAAGTGCTCCGTAGGTCAGACTGCCCATGGACTGAGCTGGCACAGCATGTCCCCTCCATTGCTGGAGAGCCCACTGGGCACCAAAAGCAGCGGCTACGGCAAATCCAAATTCAAGGTTGCCAGCGTCAAGTGCTCCGTCGACTTGACAGCTTTTCGGTTCGTGGTCGGGCGTCATACGTTCGAGCAGTGCTGAAGGAGATTGGGAGGAAAGAACCACCCAACCGTCTCCGCTGCACCTCAAATCGAGCCACGGCTGTTCGAGGGCGTGAACCAAACGGCGAGGTTCGGGGCGATCCACGCAAACAACGACCATGTCGTAACCTTCGAGTTGGTCAGCACTCCTCATGTTCACGGCATCCCCCAACACGCGCAGTGAGCTGTGCTCATCGTCCAATCGCTTGGCCAGACATTTCACCTTTGCTTGTCCGATGTCGTCCTGCGTGTAACGCTGATGTCCAAGGTTACCAGCTTCGACGATGTCGGCGTCCATCAGTGTGATGGAGCCGCTAAGATTGACGCGTCGGAGTGCAGCCACAAGGAGTTCAACGAGGTTCGTACCGATGCCGCCCGCACCGACGAGAAGCAGTTTTTTACTGGGTTCATTCAAAGTCATACAAGGTTTATCCGCTAAGGTGTCTTAAAGAATTCAATGGCCACTCAGTAAACCTTCAATCCCTTTGATTTGAATGTGGAGTGTGAAGTTCACCCAAAGGCCAACCACTTGTTTTCAAATCCGCCTCTGAATGATAAGATTCGCCTTGTTTTGACTACCTCATCCGCGCGACCGTTTGAAAAAGGGGGGCATCTACGCACCACCATGAGCGGCAAGATAGCCATGGTCACCGGTGTCACCGGTCAAGACGGTTCCTACCTCGCTGAACTCCTCCTCGAGAAAGGCTACACCGTCTACGGTTTGGTTCGCCGTGTATCCCAACCCACATCTGGACGAAGCCTCATCAACCACCTGATGACCAACGAACACTTCCATCTCCTCAACGGCGACCTTGCTGACCAAAACTCCATCGACAATGCTGTTGCACAAACCCAACCAGACGAATTCTACAATTTGGGCGCTATGTCCTTTGTTCCCGAATCATGGCGCTCGCCAATGATGACCGCAGACATTACGGGTCTCGGGGCTCTTCGCTGCCTTGAAGCCATCCGAAAGCACGCACCAGCATGCCGTTTCTACCAAGCCGGCTCATCAGAGCAATACGGTAAGGTCCGCGATGTCCCTCAAACAGAATCAACACCTTTCCACCCTCGCTCTCCCTACGGGTGTGCAAAGGTCTTCGCTTTCGAAATCACTCGTAATTACCGTGAGTCCTATGACATGTTCGCATGCACGGGTATTCTCTTCAACCACGAAAGCCCACGACGCGGTCTTGAATTCGTGACCCGAAAGGTAACGATGACCGCTGCCCGTATTGCTCATGGCTTTGACGAATGCCTTTGGATTGGCAACGTTGATGCCAAGCGAGATTGGGGCTTTGCAGGCGACTATGTCGAGATGCAATGGCGCATGCTACAACAGGATAAGCCCGGTGATTTCGTCGTCGCCACCGGCCGTACACACAGCGTACGTGACATGATTTCACTTGCCTTTTCTCACGTCGGCATGACCTTGACATGGTCGGGCGAGGGCGTTGATACCATCGCTATGGATCAAGAAGGAAACGTCCGTGTTCGCACCAATCCCAAATTCTTCCGTCCTGCAGAGGTTGATTTGCTCATCGGCGACCCCGCACTGGCAGAGAAAGAACTTGGTTGGGTGCCGAAGACCTCCTTTGAGGAACTCGTGCAGATGATGGTCGACTCAGACATGACCACCGTTCAAGAAGCCGTTGACGGCGGTTATGCCCCACCCATTCCACCAGAGTGATGAGGCCAGCATGTCGCTTCCCATTCTGTACACCTTTCGCCGTTGCCCCTATGCGATGAGGGCGCGCATGTCCATGGTTCGCAAAAACTATCACGTGGAATTGAGAGAAGTTGTGTTGCGGGATCGGCCTGAACACATGATGGAAGTATCACCCAAAGGAACCGTGCCTGTGTTGTTGTTACCCGATGGTAGCGTCATTGAGGAGAGCCTTGAGATCATGCAACATGTGTCTGCTTGGTCGCTCAGCGACGAGGAAGCACATTGGGTTGAGCGCAACGATGAGGAATTCAAATTTCACCTGGACCGTTACAAGTATCCCAACCGGTACGAGGATGTTGACGAGGTTGAGCATCGAGACGCAGCCTCAAATTATCTTGGAGACCTGAACGACCGTTTGATGGAGACACCTGCCTTTTCCTCTTGCCTCAATGATGCCTTATTCCCCTTCGTGCGTCAATTTGCCAACCACGACAGGAACTGGTTTGACGACCAACCCTGGACAGCAGTTCATCAATGGCTCATTCAACATTTGGAGAGCGAGGCCTTCAAACGCTGTATGGTAAAGCACAAGCCGTGGGCCTTAGGAGACCCTGTGACTCCTTTTCCAACGCCTTAGAACGTGGCCGTTGGAGCGCCATGTTTTGGCTTTGAACGAAGGGATTACTGGTAAATCATAGGGTTACTTCAAGTAGGATAGTTTTTGACACGCAACCCATGCCAACAGGTACAGTAAAATGGTTCAACCGCATCAAGGGCTTCGGCTTTATCGAACAAGAAGATGGAAAAGACCTCTTCGTTCACAAGTCCGAAGTCACCGGTGAAATCACCGAAGGTGACACGGTTGAATTCGAAGTCGGTGAAGGTCCCAAGGGCCCCAACGCCGTCAGCGTTCGAAAAACCGAGTGAACTTTTCTTCCTCAGTCACCCTTCAACGGGTGCAAGCGGTTCGTCATTGCCTGCTTCATTGCTGCTTGAAATACAGGGTTCGTTCTCACAGTATGTGAGGGAACAAAGGATAATAGTGGATGTTTCGTAACATGCACCATGTCTTGCAGAGTCAATCAAACTACGTACAACCCTTCGATGAGTTATGGAGCCCTTTCCATCGTATACCAATGAGCCTGCCTTGATGAAGATGAATCTACGGATGTCAACAAACGGGTGAGTCTTCATGTGGGTTACCATCCTTCTGTCAGCATTCATTGCTTTTGTGATCTTTAAAATCACCTTGATCAGTTATCGCCGCCGCCGTTATCCAGAACCTCATTACGACTGGAGCCAAATCAATACTGATGAAATCTCCTTTCCGCAGGACTTTCATTGGGGTACAGCCACTGCCGCACATCAAGTTGAGGGGTCGCTGAGCAATAATTGGTCCACCCATGAGGTGGTCAAAGGCCTTGAGCAAAGTGGGTTTGCATGCGACCACTGGAATCGGTGGGAGGAAGACTACAACCTCCTTAGTGAACTGGGCGTCTCTTCGTATCGATGTTCCATTGAATGGAGTCGATTGGAGCCAGAGCAGGGTGTTTGGAAGGAGGAAGCCCTTCAGACCTATTCAGCGATGGTAGACGACCTCATCGCCCGTAAGATTCGTCCAGTCATTACCCTGCATCATTTTTCTCATCCTCAATGGTGGGAAGCAAAAGGAGGATTTGCCGACAAAGACAACATAGCTGCTTTTGTCCACTATTGCGAGCGTGTCTTCGATACGCTTTCTGACCGAGTTGACATTTGGGTTACCATTAACGAACCAACGGTATTCTCCTCCATGGGTTACAGCCTCGGTTTTTTCCCACCCGGGCGTCGCTCCCTCCGCCTCACCCTCCGTGTGATGCGACATGTGATGCTCGCTCATGCAAGGGTGTACCGTTCGCTCAAGGCAAAGCGTCCAGACGCTCAAATTGGCATTGCCAAGAACGTCACTTTGTTCGACCCCCGCAATCGCTGGAGCCCAATTGATTGGCCGTTGTCCAGGCTGCTTGAATGGTTGTGGAACGGCGCATGGCGCAACGGTATTACCAACGGACGGATGCTGTTTACAGCCATTCCAGAAGCGAAGGACTCGCTTGATTTCGTTGGCCTCAACTATTACACTCACGTGCTCACTGGATTGTCTATTGGTGCACTTCGGCGATTGGAATTTCCCAAACGAGACCAAGAAGTGGCCACCGAATTTGGTTATCCAATGTATGCGGAAGGTTTTCGCCGAGCCATTGAGTTTCTCGCACCCTTGGGTGTGCCGATTGAAATCACCGAAAACGGCGTGGCAGATGCTGCGGATACGCTGCGACCTGAGCACCTGAAACGGCACCTATGGGTTCTCTCCGAGGCGATCAAGGACGGCTATGACGTACGCTCCTACCATCATTGGTCGCTCATGGATAATTTTGAATGGGCCGAGGGTTACTCGATGAGGTTTGGTTTGTATCATGTTGATTTTGAGACACAAGAACGTACATTGAGGTCCAGTGGCGAATTGTACAAAGAGATTATTTCATCAAATTGAAGTGGTTGAAGTCATGCTGGGCACCCTTGTATATGGGTAATCTGTATTCATGGGTTCGCAGTGGACCATATTGATCGCTAGAGTTCTAACTGGATGCATGGGTCTCCTCTAACACCCATCCGAAAGACGGTTTTTGGGACAGTACAGTCATACAAGGCCTACTGAAAGCTCTTGTGAGTCTCAACCTTCCGGAGTCCAAATTCTTGACTTGACATTTTTTGAAACTACCAGGGCAAGATCCATCGATGCCATGGAGATCTAAAACTCGTAATGAATTTGACGAGGTTGGAGACCCGAAAGATCGTTTTATTGAGAGACACGGGTTAGTAAATCATACACCTTTTTGGCTTGTGTTTTGGGAGTGAGGTCTATTTTTTCAATGTGTTCTCTTCCTGCCTTTGACCATTTTTCTCTATTCAAGTGGCCTTCCTCAATAGCTGCAACCCAATCATCTCCTTGATTTAGAAGTCTGCCAGTCACGCCATCGACGACTGTTTCTCTAAATCCTCCTTGATTAGAAACAATGACTGGGCAGTCGACAAAGTATGATTCGGGGGGAGTCAGCCCAAAAGGTTCGTTGATAGCGTTGCTAACCATCGCCTTTGCATTTCTCATCAAGGTTCTAATTGTTGCTTGGCTAACTCTTGGAAGGGCTTTCAGTTCAACGTTATTCCTTTTGGCATGCTCGTGATGTCTCTTTTTCACTCCTCCGCCGATTTGAACGATTGTTAAGTTTGAAGAGTTGAGATTCTCTATTGTTTTCCAAAGTCCTTTGGCATGAATTGCATGTCCAATGGTGATGATGTATTGATTCTTAGTGAGGTTGAAATCTCGTTCAACAGCGCTCCAGTCTTCGTCTTTTGTTGGTTGCATTGGCCATAATTTTGTATTTATACTTGGGTAAAGGAAGTCTGACTCAATGCCATATACTTGTTTTATCCTTTCACAAGTATTCTTGGAATTGCCACTTATTTTTCCTCTTTTGTAGGCAAGTCTGACTAATTTTTTGTCGATTTTCCTCTGTTTCGATAAAAGCAACGTTGTAATTATTAAATTCTGCTTTGGCTTTCCATCTATGTCGAAATGGAGATCGTTGCTGTGCAACCCTCTGTTGGGTTCATGCATGTATGTGTGGAGGGGGATGTTTTTTGGTATGAATGGGATGATTTCTAATGATGCCATCCCTGTTGTAATGTTAACTGCGTCGATATTTGAAAACAATGTGCTTAAGCCCACTCCTTGTTGTGTCAGAGTTAGCATTGAATACCATTTTTGAGAGGCTTTCTTTGTGGATTTAGCTAAAATTTCTGAAAGTGCCCCGTGTGAATAAGACCAGTTTTTGATTGGAGAATACAAAGGGATATTCAGTTCATTGAGTTTCTCAATCAATTCTTCGTTGGGGTGCAAGGTAGCTAAACTCAAATCAAAGTATTTTGACCATGCTTCAAGATTGTTGATGAGATCCCTTTCCCCGCCACCAAAGTGTTCGAAAGAGCCTTTCACTAACAAAAGACGTTTTCTTTGGGGGTGAGCCATGTGGTGTGTGAGAGGGGGGCTTGCTATAATGTTGAGCCATTGCAACCAAAATGAGTTCTAATCAGATGTGAAAATTATTCCTTCCTCGCCGATGTTTGAATCATACATTTTTTGTAAAACTGTTTTTACTTCCGAAAAATTGTGCTTTTGATTATGATCCGGTAGCTGGAATTTTGTCAAATGGTTTGGCAATACCGAAATAAATGTGTCAACATCAATATCTGCAACGTTTTTCAAGTGGTGCGGTAGGAATTCAACAACCAATGTTTTACAGTTGGAGAGAATCTCTTTCATCCCTTTCATAGCAAAATATTCAGAACCCTCAATGTCCAGTAGGATGAGGTCAAAATTATGTTCAGACAAATAATGATCAAGCACATGAGATTCTAATTCTATGACCTCAGGCTTATCATAATCATACAAGAAATTGCTCTTTTTGGGCTTTCTTTTGCTTCCGCCAGAGTTTACTGTGTTAAGCAAAAATTCTACTTTTTCTGTAGAGTCGTTAGCAAAGATGTTGTGTGGGGTTATGTTCTCGATTTTGTTTAATTGTAGATTGATCTCTAATAATTCGAAGGTTTTCGGATTTGCCTCAATCGCTGTAATTTCCTTACAGTGCTTTGAAAGTGGTATCGCTAATGATCCAATGTGTGTTCCAACGATTAAAACATTTGAATCCCTGTTAATATATTTCTTCAATCTTGCAATTTCCTCTAGGCCGAATCCGCCCGAGCGAAGTTTTTGACCAACTTCAAGGTCATCAGGGTCAACAGCAAAAATCCCATTTTGGCTATTTGTGATTATTGCTTTGACATTATTACCGAGTTTCTTCCTTAGTCTGTTGGATTTCAGTCTTTTAAAGCCCAAGTTGAGGCGCCAATAAAAGGCTCTGAGCATAAGTAAATCTCAATTGAATTTCATTATAAGGCTTCTTCATATTCATAATTTCCCGGGTACCATTTGCACCGGCTGGCAGCCGTCTCTTCAGGAAGCCATTGGCAAGTGCTTGACCGGTGGTGCAATGCCCAAATCTTCAGGGAAAAACATGGTGGCTTCAGGAATCGGTATGGGTGAGATTTCACGGCCTACCAAAGCCACTCGGCTCGGGCGAGAATCCGAAAGGACTTCGCGCTCGGTCAGGGGTGCAATTTTGTTTGAAAACTCCATGATGTCATCGTGTCTCGGCATGTTTTCAACAGATAAATTTTCTCTGCTATGACCCACGAAAACGTATCCTTTATTTTCGATGAAATCGGGATCTGCGCGGTTGTCTAGGGCGGCAAATTGGCGAATATGTTCGTCGCTCATGTTGATACCCTTCATCAGGGTATGACGGGCGACGATTCGGGTGTCAAGGGAGGGAAGAAGGTCGATGGTTTTCTCAAATTGCTCCCAGGCACCGTTGTTCCACTTGGGCCGGCACACCTCATCGAATACCTGCTTATTGGGGGCGTCAACTGAGACGTAGAGCTGCGTCGGCAGGGTGTCGAGTTTCTCCAAGACTTTGGGTAATGTTCCGTTGGTCACCAACATTGTCGTCATGCCGTGCTTGTGGCAAAGGTCCATGTATTCTGAAAGCCGCGTGTAAAGCGTCGGTTCACCGTTCAGGGAAATGGCAACATGCTTTGGGTTTTGAGCGTCCAACCACTTTTCACGAGGGACTTTCGGATTGCCACCAAAGCCCGAGAGGAGGCGACGTTGAGCCCGCACGGATTCATAGAGCAACTCCAACGGCTCTTGGTCGGTTAATTCCAAGGTATCCATGTGCGGCTCTCGCCAGCAATAGGTACAAGCGAGGTTGCACTGGTCAACAACCGGTGACATTTGCATGCAGTTATGACTTGAGACGCCGTAGAACTTACCTTTGTAGCATTGGCGGTCACGAAGCAGCGACTCTTTGGTCCAGTGGCATGTTTTCACACCGCCGTGCTCACCTACGATGTGGTAGCGTTGCTTTTGCAATTTGGCTTTGAGTTGGGGGTCCATACCGGCCATGAGGCTCACTCCTGGAGCCAGATACTACGGTTGGACCTCGGTCCGCTTGAGTGTGGCTCGGATGGTTGTGGGGCTGGCTTTAACGATATGAAGCCCACCCTAAGCAATCTCTCAGAACTTGAAGGCAACTATCGTGAGGCGGCGGGGGATGCTTATGTCTCCGTTGAATTAATTGGCAACGTCGTTTGGAATTCAAACATATTCGTCGGAATCGTATTCTTTTGGATTAATTTCTTACTTGAGGCTGTTCGTTTTTGGTCGAATAAATCGGTCAAAACAGCGCCCAATATTTAGGAAGAATACGCACCTTCTCTACCAGATTTTTGACCTTGTTCTTGGGTGAACCTCAAGAATAGATTGGGCGTCAGATGAACATGGCTGCTCAACATGGCGGGCAAGTGGAATCCTTTCTTTCGGATGATTGCCCCCCGATGGGCATTTACGAAACGCTGTATGCCTTCCGAGACACCTTCGGGCGCTTCATGGGCACCGAAGGAACTCATCCGTGGTCTCAAGGCTTCCCACTCACCACGCCACTGGAGCGATTTGACGGCCCCTCACTCCCCTCCAGTGTCGAAGTTACACCCGAAGATCGGTTTTACCCCAAAGCATGGGGTCATCCGGCCTTACGAGAGGCCATCGTGGACTATTACAACTCATACTATGGTTCAACGATTACGCCAGAAAACGTCATGATTTTCGCAGGTGGGAGGCCGGGAATTTATTCCGTAATGGCCTTTTTGAAAGAGCACGTCAATGTCAGTATTGGTAACATCGAATGGCCCGCCTACTTGGATATCTTAGAACAGACCAAAACCAAGCACCAAATCGTGCCGTTCACCAAAGAGAATAATTTTCATCCAAGCAATGCAGACTATTACAACCGCGAGGGTTTGGAGGCCAATGTCTGCCTGATGCCTGTGATTTCAAACCCTCAGAACCCTTCGGGCCAGACGCGCTCGGGAGAGGAACTCAGAGAATTGATTGAAATGGCTGAACGACCAGGCAACGGGATTCTGTTAGACGAAGCCTACGAAATGTTTCATTCCCCCTCTGTTAGCGGCATTCAATACGTCCAGGATTTGGACAACAGCAACGTGTTTATTTCGGGTGCTTGCACAAAAGGATTGCAAGCACCAGGAATCCGAATCGGTTGGATCATCGCTAGTAAAACCAACATAGAGACGCTGGCGAACTACTCAAGTTTCGGCATGGGTGGCGTGAGTCACCCTTCTCAACATTATGCTGTTAAACTCCTTGAACCAAACCGTGTCAAGCAGGCTCGCAAGGCTGTGGAGCAACATTACACGTGGCAACGCAAGCGATATGGAGCAGCATTCGAGGACATGGGCCTGGGCGTCTTTACAGGAAACGGCGGATTTTACCACTGGCTTGAACTTCCTGAAGGAATGACAAGCGAGGAATTGAATAAGCGCCTGTTCAAACGAGGTGCAGCGATTCTCTGTGCATCAGATTGTGACATGGCTCGTCCGCATTCAAAAGACCCTGGTTATGTCACGCCCTACGAACGATTTTTCCGTTTCTCCTTCGGTCCGTTGCTTCCTGAGAGTTTCGAAGATGACATCCAACTTTTCAAGGAAGTATACCAAGCCTATTGCCTCGAAGTTGCTGAAAACAGCCGCTGAGTGCCTCCTTACCACTCCATATCACGCCTTCTTCTTCATAGGTGTTGTAAAAGAAACCTAGTTTATTTTTAACACCTTCCTGTTGGCATATTCACCACTGCTTGATATAGGGCGCAGTCCACATTCAATATGAAGAACAGAAACCTTCTGTGGGCCAATACAATCCCAGTGCAAAGCTGGAGTTGATGGCTCATACGGTCGATGTTTGGAAAGGAGGAAATGAAATGGATGAATTTTTGGAAACCTACGTAGATGAAGTGATGGACAAGCAAGTGTACCGCAGCGGTATTTTTTCTCGCCCCTCGATCATGGGTCGACTTCGCCGCCGCTTCTCTATGAAGTGAGGCCAGTCTTTACATGAGAGGCGAACCTCTCTCGCGTCAATGAAGGCTCGATGGCTGCCGCATCTCTGGGGTTTGCTCACGCCGGGTGTGACGCTCTTAGGATTGTATCTTGGAGGCTGGTGGATGGGGGCGACCCTGTTCATGTTGCTCGTTATTTACCCCCTCGTTGAACTTCTTCTGGGCCAATCCTCAGCGACTGAACCCCTGCAAGAAGGTCGTGCTCACAGCATCATCGCTCACCTGCACGCACTGTGCGTCCCCGTTGTGTTGGGCGTATTGTTTTGGAGACTTTCGATTGACGGCTTCGACCAGATGATGCTTCTCGGCATCCTTTCGGCAGGCCTCAGTAACGGCGCATCAGGGATTGTTTCAGCTCATGAATTGGGCCATCGTCGCCCCAAATCTCCCAGTTGGTGGACCGCACGCGTCTCTTTGTTTTCAGTGCTCTACCTTCACTTTACAACCGAACATAATCACACCCATCACAAGCACTGGGCGAGAGATGTTGACCCCACCTCATCACCTTGGGGCCGTAGCATCTACGTGCATATTTTCAAAACGATACCGCGCCAAGTTGTTGGAGCCTATCGAGCACGGCCGATCGATACCCGCAATGTCTTGGTTTTGCAGACCATCTGGCTGATCACCTTAGCCGTTCTTGGTTGGCCATACGTGTTGGCGTGTCTGCTTCAAGCAGCAGTGGCCATTTATCTTCTTGAGTTCGTCAATTATATCCAACACCATGGACTTCGGCGCGAGGAGGGTGAGCGTGCAACTGCTTCTCATGCTTGGGAAAGCCGCCACCGCCTCTCCCGATGGACCCTCCTCGAGTTGCCTCTCCACCCTTCTCATCATCTCAAATCCAGCACACCTTTCCATCGTCTGAACGTGCATGATGACGCGCCTAAACTCCCGCTCGGCTACTACGGTATGTTCTGGCTTGCTCTCCTACCGCCCCTTTTTTCGAAGATGATGCAGGCGCAACACGCCCGCCTTCAATCCTGAGTTTCGTTCTGGTCTGAAATACTCCAAAAGGCCCCGCTTTCCTGTTCTTTGGACCTCATTTCTGCTTCGGGGGCATCCTCCTGAGTAGAGGCCTGTACGGGGGCGTTCGTTTGGGCGTGAATCTGGTTTTGTAATTCATCATACGTTGGGTAAGGAACGGAGATGGTACGGCTGCTGGTCGTGGTCTTCACGCTGTTAGAACCACCAATCTCTATCAAGAACTTGCCAGTGAAATGTGCATAAATTCCATTGATGCCCAAAAGCTGAACAAAGAGGCCAGAGAGAAGGAAGGGAATGGAGAACAAGCAAAGGCCAACTTGGAAGCCTTCTACCCAGAGCAGAAAAAACGGCACGCAGGTGAACGGTAAGCCAAAGAGCAATAAAAAAAAGCCCATGAACAGAGTTATCTCGCCCTCCATGTCCTCCGGCTCCACATATTCCTGCATAATCACAGACACGTTGGACAGCCTTTGAATCCTTGCCCGTTCAACGGACAGAGGGGATATCCAAACATGTGTTGATATATCAAGTCCCAGTGATGTGAAACAATCGGTGAGTCAATGCTAACAGTTGAAGGCTTAGAGAAATCATTCGGTTCAGGATCGAATAAATTGCACGTCCTCAAAGGCGTCGATATGAACATCAAACAAGGTGAAATGGTCGCCTTGATGGGCCCTTCGGGTTCGGGCAAGTCAACGCTCTTGAACATCATTGGTGGATTGCTGGCAGGAGACGGTGGTTCAATCACCCTGGCTAAGCGAGCCTACGGTCTCAAAGGTCCTTCAAATGTCGTTGATGTACGTCGTGAATTGATTGGGTGGATTTTTCAAGACTTTCACCTCCTTGACAACCTTACGGCCGTCGACAATGTTGCCATGGCACTGGAACTCTCGGGTATACCCTCTACAGAGGCAGAGGAAGCCGCTCGTACAGCATTGACGAAGGTTGGACTGGCCGACCGGATGCATTTCGTTCCCGACCAACTTTCAGGTGGTCAGCAGCAACGTGTTGCTATCGCACGAGCCATTGCTGGAAATCGACCGCTTCTCTTGGCTGATGAACCAACCGGTAATCTTGACATCGCCAGCGGCAAAGAGGTCATGAAATTGTTCAAGGAATTATGTCACGACAGTGAACACCCCATTTCGATATTGATGGTGACGCACGACCCCGACCTTGCATCGAAGGCCGACCGAATGCTCTTGCTCAACGACGGAAAAACAGAAGCCTCGGACATCCGCTCGGCTTGGGGGCTTGACGACGAAGACGAAACCCCCGCTGCAGAAGCAGCGGAAGGCGAGTCCGAAGAAGGAGGCGAGGAAGAATGAGCGACGCATCGCTTGAATTGGATCCCTCCGATTTCTCAGCAGAACGCTCTCGTCTTGGGAAACTCCGCCACCGTATTGTCGAGTTGCCGAGCCGTTTGCGCCTTGCTGGTCAAGGTGCCTGGCGAGGGAAAGAACGAGGCTTGGCNGTCATCGCCGGGGTTTTCCTTGCCTCNCTGGTCATCACGACGGTATTGGCTTANGGCGTNGGCCTTTCCCAGTTATTCTTTGAGGAATCCTTGGACTCGGAACCNTTCGATGCGAAAATTGAATACGCTCGAACACCCGTTGAAAACACCACGGGATGGTCAAACAATACCACNACNATGGTTGGTGTTTGCGATGAATTATTGCAAGAATTCAGTGAATTCAATGATTGTANTCTCGTGCTCGGTCGCCAAGGCATCCATAGCGGTGGGCTCTTTAATTTCGAGTTCGTCGTCGCTCAACCCCTTGAGATGAGGACCATTACTGACGATGCAAATCCGTACTGGAGCAACGTGACGTTTGACTTCCCCGAGGCTTTGGACTCAGGGCCGCCCATTTCAGACAAACGAGCCATCCGCTTCCTCGGTCCAGAGGCCTTCGACGGCGAATTGGCCAACAGGCTTGGGGGCAACATCATCGCTGGTCTGGGTGAATGGCCGAGTCCTGAAGACATGAAAGTTCAGCGCGGAATCATTCTTCCTTCAACCATCGCAAGCGAAGCACGAGCCAGTGTTGGTGACCAACTTGACAGTCTGACGTTCGCTTATGTTGTCGACGAATCAACTCTGATTGAAGGAACGGTCACCGAAGACAATTGTGCAGGTGAAATCACGCCCGAAAACAACGAGATGATTTACTGCAGAATGGTGATGAATGTCGAAGATTTAACCGTTGTGGGCATCTATGAGCCATGGGACCTAGGAAACCCAACGCTGCCATTCAATCCGATTTTCACCACTTGGGAAGTACTTGATGAAACCGAACGAGCCATCTTGATGGACAACGACCACATGTATCTCGGAGTCACCATCGACCGAGCCCAGCTTCCGACCACCTCAACTGCAGATGCTGCAGAATGGCTGGAAGACCTCGGAACTCGAGTTGAAAGTGGGTCCTACACCGATGAAAACGTTGAACTCTACTACACTGACATCGTCAGCGGAACCATCACTTTCCTCAACATCTTCCTCGGTTTGATTCAAATCTTTGATTACATCATCATGATCCCTATCGTCATTCTCTCCATTGCCGTTCTCATCTACGGTCTTGTCCTTTCCCTCGAGCAACGCAGACGAGAGGTGAGCATCCACCGCGTGATTGGCGCTGACGGTCAAAGCCTCCAGGGCATGGTCCTGCTGGAACTCTTTGTCATGTCTTCAGTCGCTTGGTTGGTGGGCTATCTGCTGGCTCTCTTCACAGTCCCCATCGTCCTTTCAGCAGTAGGCTTCATGGAATTCCGTTCGGGCGACTTTGACGTTAACCCGACCCTTAGCGTGGGTGCGACCATCTTCACTGCCGTTACCACGCTCGGGCTTGCGCTCCTCTTTGGCCGGAGCCGTGCACGCGATTTCATTGAACTCGAAATTGAAGAAGGAGTTCGTAAGACCACGACCAAAGCTGAGCCAAAGCGTTGGTTGCATTGGACCGCTTTCCTCTTTGGTATGCTTGCTGTCGTAGATACATGGCTTGAGATGAACAGCGGCGATGACGGTTTGGTGTCGAACTTCTTTATCGAAGGCCTGATCGGTATCTTCGGTCCCTTCGCATTGTGGATTGGCGGGGCGCTCTTACTCGGCCGTATCGGGGCAAAGGGCCCTCAAATCATGCAAGTGATTCTCGGGCGAACTCCGTTACTCAACGATGTGAAGCGTGGCCTCAAAGGCTCAGGTTCTGCGGAGTCGGTCAATCGCTTGGCGGTCATCATGCTCCTCACGCTCTCCATCGTCACCCTCGCAGCCGTTCAAGGATACACTGGAACGTTGGTTGACGAGAAGACCGCCGACGCTTCGGTGGGGTCGGACCTGAAAATTACGATGGAAGAACCCACCAACATGTCCAGCGTTCTTTCAGTCCTCAATCAGTACACGGCCAACGGCGTGACGCCCGTGGCTACCAGCGTGCCTGAACTCTCCTTGGCCGATAGCCAAGGTGGTGATGACCTGCAAACCTACGTCTTGCTCAACGGCAATAGCGATGTGCTACGTTGGAGCGAACAAGCGCTGCCTGGTACCGATATATCGGCCGCTGTGGCGGCATATGCAGCCGGTGGTTTTTCTGCAGGACCTGATGCTGCGTACTCACTTGACTTGCCCGGCTCCGACCGCGGAGGCGAAGAGAACCGTCTGGGTGACACATTGTTACGCCCCTCCAGTGCGAAATCCGAAACAATCACCTTTGTTTGGGACCAAATCTCCTTTGAATTTATTCAAGGAGGTACCAATCTAAGCATCGGTGAAATCTTCTCTGCCTACACCGCGCTCATGGACAATGACTGGTCAGACCTCAATCTCGCTGGTCAAGACCTCAAACAACGTGACCTTGGCCGTACCGACTTTTCGGGCACCAATTTGTCTGGTGCAGATCTCTCCGGCATGAATTTGAGTGACTCAGTATTCCGAAACGTCGATTTGAGCGGTGCTGATTTCACAGGAGCCAACCTCACCAACGTCGTGTTCCTCAATGATATTTCAGGCTCAATCGAGGGTGCCGACTTTACCGAAGCCAATCTTACAGGGATGTTCGGTCTGTTTTCCCTTGAAACTACAATACTCACCGACGCAACCTGCCCCGACGGTAGTTTGGCCAACGTGACCTCTTGCTCTGCTGGCCCCTCCCAGACACCCCCGCCGTTGGTCGGAGCCTTTTTCCAAAGCGGAACACAGGTGCGCTTTGTCACCACTTCATACACCACTGAAATGTATTACATGGGGACGCACGAATACATTCCCGGGGTCAGTGCTGCCACCATTTTCAACGCCTTGATCATCGGTGAGGACTCATGGCGCGACCTCATTGGAAACGATGCTGCTGACAACTACACCTCAACCGACTGGATTGTGAGTGTCGATGGCGTATCGGGCGAATCATTGGAATCCCTTGCTTCGAAAGTCGCCGCTGATGCAACCGTCTCAGATGCAACGGATTGGTCGAGCACTCACAAGAGTGTTGAGCGAAACGGCGGGTTAATCTTCGGAACACCCGGCCTTCTCTCGCTCCAATTTGTCGTAGCGAGTGTTGCAGCCGTCGCTTCGAGTTTCGTGTTCCTCTCCCTCGTGTTAAGCCAACGACAAAAGGAATTAGCGGTGCTGCAAGCCATTGGGGCTTCACCCAATCAAATCATTCGTTTGGTACTGTTCGAGATTCTCTCCATCGTTGTGGTCTCGATGGCCCTGGGTATTTTCCTCGGTGTTGGTGTTGCCCTGTCGTTTAACGGATTCTTTGACATATTTGGTTTCATCTTCCAAATCTTTGGTGGCTCAAGTACGAC
>JGI20158J14315_10000069_pt1 | contig 59691 bp, 64 predicted proteins | sample COG_08_FD_14315 | JGI IMG/M metagenome (IMG submission 14315)
CAGCAGCTTGAGCAGCACCATAAGCAGCAGCACCAGCAGTATCGCCAGTAGCAGCAGCGTATGCAGCAGCAACGCCAGCACCGTATGCAGCATTATAGCCTGCACCAGCAGCTGATTGAAGTATAGCACCCATCATAATTGGTGACCATACGCCAAATGCAGCAGCATTCATTGTGCTATTACCCATTGCATAATTCGTATTAACATCCGCTCCAACAGCTGGAGACCAGTTTGAACGATATGTAGGTAAGCCATTAGCATCTCTATCATATGTCCATCCTGTTGATGTTGAACCCATTGCTTTAACCTGGATATCAGGATTAAATGGTAAACCTCCAAAAGCAGGGCTTTGGAAATCAATTCCTAGTCCATTTTTGTATACAAAATCTCTGTATACAGCAATATCTAGATTTTGAGGGAAGTTACCTGGTAAGTCAATATTTTCACCATATGTTAAACGGAAACTTCCTCTAACATCTTCTGGAGAAAATACNAAGGCAAGTTTTGGAGCAAATACGCTACTTGTACCAATACTGTCTAAGTAGTTATTTGAGTCAACTCTACCTGTACCCACAAATTTAAATTGATCACTAAACTTCTTTTCATAAGAATAGTATGCACCAACATTTGTGAAATCATCATCATCTTCGTTTTTACCATTAATAGTACCCTTTGTTTCAGGAGTTCTATCTAAGAAATCAAGTCCCCAAACTACAGTTTGACCGTTCTTCATTGGAACAGTGTGCTGTAATTGGAAAGCGCGATTAGATGATTCATCATATACTACGTTACCATTTACTAAACTGTAAGTAGTTTTTTGATNATTAATATTTGTAAAGAAATTTAAAAATAGATCTCCACCTAAGAAACCTTGTCTGAAGTATGCCATTTGAAATTGATATAAATCAACATCATCAGCAAATTGTCTTCCAACACCAGTCATTTCAATAGCAGATAAATTTGCATATCTAGTATTGATTGTTAGGTTAGATCTAAGGTCAGGACGAAACTCTGTTTTTGTTTCAAATACAGTTGCTTCTGGCGAAAATGGCTCAGCAGATGAAGCTGTATTTGCAACACCACCTTCAGGGTCATTGTATCCACTTGTGGAGTAGTCAATGAATGGGTAAGCAGTAGTTTGTAGACCTCTTCTAATCATTTCTGGTTCAAAGTAGTCATGACCATCAGCATTAGCTTCAGCTAAAGTTCTAGGCATGTTTGAGTTCCAGTCGTCAAAAGATCTATGGCTAAATGATACTCTAGTAGCAGCTCTAGCGCCCCACTGATGAGCAACACGACCATAAATTTTCATGAAATTTCTATCACCAACAGTTAGTGCAATTCTATTGCCTTGGTTGAATGGCGATTTTGTAAATAGGGAAATTACCCCTTGTTGTGTGTCAGGACCGTACATTGGAGATGCAGGACCACGCACTAGCTCAACTCTTTCAACATCAGAATCATCTGGAGCGAAGAATTGAAGTAATTGTGCATTAACAACAGGAGCTCTTGTCCATCTATTGTCAACTACAGCATGTATAGAACCTGAAAAAACGCCATTAAATCCTCTAAGAGAAACATTAGAAGATTCAAGACCAGTTTTCATGTACTCAACACCTGCTTGGTTTCCGATAACATCTGCAATTGTTGTTGCGCCTCTAGCTTCGAGTTCATCTCCGCCAAAAACTGTAACACTTGCAGGTGCTTCAGTAACTAATTCTTTTTTCAAAGATGCAGAAACTACAACTTGATTCAGTCTAATATCACCTTTATCAAGTGTAAGATTTACACTGCTAGCCTTGCCACCACTAATAGTAACAACAGCGCTTGCATCATCATATCCTATATAAGATGCAGTAACGGTGTATGTACCATCGTTTAGGCCTGAAATACTAAATGATCCATCTTGATTAGATGAAGCACCAGCATCAGTACCTTCAACTGCTACATTAGCTCCAGCAAGAGCATTACCTTCGTCACCATTTACGGTTCCAGTAATGTTCTGTGCAGAAAGCGTTGCAACAGAAAAAAGTAAGGCAAACATATATTGAAAACTTGCTTTATTAAGTTTCATTATTTATACCTCTTTTTTATTTATTATCAGTTAGTTCTCTTCGTGTCAAATGACACGGAGTTATCAATTAATTTCAAGGTATAACTATAAATGAAAAAAACCAAACAAAAAATCTAGACTAGTATTAACTTAGATTTCTATGAAAATCTTAAAAAAATATGTAATAATCGCATTAATGTGTTTTAGTATTAATGCTCAGACTACGGATAAAGCTATGGAAGAAAAGAAATCGAATTTAACAGATATGCAATATTATGTCACTCAATCCTGTGGAACAGAGCCAGCATTTGATAATGAGTATTGGGATCATAAAGAACCAGGTATTTATGTAGATATTGTATCTGGAGAGGCTCTTTTTGCCTCAATACACAAATATGACTCTAACTCTGGATGGCCTTCTTTTTATCAGCCAATTGAGAAAAAAAATATCACTTTTGAACAAGATTATGAATTAATATGCCAAGAACCGAAGTAAAAAGCAAGGAAGCTGATTCTCATCTTGGACATGTGTTTAACGACGGACCAAATCCAACTGGTCTTAGGTACTGTATCAATTCTGCTGCTCTAAAATTTGTTCCAGTTAAAGAAATGGAAGAAAAAGGATATAAAGAGTATTTGTATCTTTTCGAAACATAGATGCAAAAAGAATCTCGTTTAAATGCTTTTATAGAAAATCCTTATAAATCTATGTGGACAATGGCTATGCCTATAATTGCAGGAATGATGGTCCAAACCCTATTTAATGTTGTTGATATTATGTTTATTGGATGGTTGGGAGCAGATGAGGTTACTGCTGTTGCTTTTGTAAGCCCACTGTTCTTTATTATCATAGGTCTTGGAGTAGGAATAGGAACTGGCGCAACAGCTACTATTGCTCAATATATTGGTCAAAAAGATAAATTAAATGCTGAAAGAACAGCTTCTCAAACTATTTTAATTGGCTTTTTAAGTACTATTGTTTTGACGGTTCTTGGGGTTATTTATGGAAAAGGTTTATTGTCGATTCTTGGTGCAGAAGGCGAAATTTTATCAATTGCATATTCTTATTTGCGTATTCTAACATTTGGTCTTGGATTAGTTATTTTTTCTATGTTTTTTAGAGCTATTTTGGCTGGGGAGGGTGAAACCAAAATTCCCATGATCATAGGATTNATTGGAACTGTTTTAAATCTTATTCTTGATCCCATTCTAATTTTTACTTTTGAATNTGGAGTTAGNGGAGCAGCGTATGCTACTGTAATAAGTCAAATAGCAATGGTGGTATCATATTTATTTATNATTTTTGTAAAAAAATCGACTTTTATATCATTTAACATTAGAAAATTTGCTTTTAATAATCATATTGTTGCAAAAATCTTTCAAATTGGAATTCCTTCTTCATTGTCAATGTTGATCATTTCATTTGGCCAAGTAGTGATGAATAAAATCCTAATTAATTATTCCACAGAAGCAGTTGCTGCATATCAAATAGTTTCTCGACTAGATATGCTATTATTCATGCCTATTTTAGGAATAGCAATAAGTTTAACTACGATTGTCGGAATGTTTTATGGAGCCAAAGAATTTGACAAGCTCTTGTCAGTGGTTTATTATGGAATTAATAGAGCAGTCATCATTACCACAGTAAGTGTTATAATCTTTTTTTTATTAGCAAAAAATATTTTACCTATTTTTAGTTCAAACTCTCTAGTAATTGACATCGGAGTGACATATTTAAAAATCATTATTTTAGCATATCCAGCAGTAGGAATAAGTGTTATATGTTCGAGAGTATGTCAAGCGCTTGGTGAAGGCGTTCCTTTGTTAGTAACAACAGTTACTCGTGTTATTATTTTGACGGCTCCTCTGTCATATTATTTTTATTATATCGGAAAGCCTTTAGAGTGGGTTTGGTATTCACAAGTATTTGCAATACTAGTTGCTGCAATAATTTCTTTTTGTTGGATGAGATTTTATTTTAAAAAGTTTAATATTGTATGATAAAGCGCAAAAAGTTAATTTTTTAAAATGAAAGTTTTAAATAATCTCGATGAAGCAAAAGCGTTAATTGGCGAAGAGCTTGGATTAAGTAGTTGGCAAAGAATTTCACAAAGACAAATTTCAAGGTTTGGTAAAGTCACAGGCGATCAACAGTGGATCCATATGGCTCCAATTAAAGCAAAACTTTATTCACCGTTTAAAACAACAATTGCACATGGTTTTCTTGTACTGTCATTGCTTCCAAAATTTTTAGAAGAAACCTATTCCATTAAATCTGCAAAAATGGGAGTAAATTATGGTTTAAATCGTGTAAGATTTACTGCTCCTGTTCCTGTAAACAGTATGGTGCGAGGTAGAGTGACATTGAAAGACTTTAAAGAAATTAAAAATGGAGCCAAATTAACAGTGGAAGTTACTGTTGAATTGAAAGATAGTAGTAAACCTGCTTGCATAGCAGAACAGGTTTTTTTGATTTACGAATAAGTTTAGGAGGGGAGTATTTCACATTTATATTTAGTCCGTCATGGACAAGCATCTTTTGGTGAAAAAAATTACGACAATTTGAGCGAAAAAGGCGTTAAGCAGTCTATCTCACTAGGAAAAAAACTCAAAAAAAGAAATTTAATTTTTGACAATGTTGTTGTAGGTCCTCTAAAAAGACATATTCAGACTTTTAATGGTATTAATGAAGGATATGGTCAAGATTTAGGAAATCCATTAGTTATTGATGAGTTTTCAGAAAATCAATTGATGGAAATTGCTCAATATTTTATTCCAAAAATGCTAAATACAAAAAAGAATATTAAGGAGCTAATGAGCGAAATTCCTTTTTGGAAAAGAAAAAAAACATTTTTGAAGTATTTCAACATTATTGCACAACAATGGATTAATGATGAACTTAATCTTTCTGATAAAAATTTTGAAAGCTACAAAAGCTTTAAAAATCGTGTAAAAATTGCCAAAGATAAAGTTGCTGAAATAATGAAAGAAGACTCTAAGACCATGGTTGTGTCTTCAGGAGGAACAATTACAGGAATATATGCTGAATGTCATCCACTTTCAGCAGAGGAAATTATGCAGTTAAATTTTAAAATCAAGAATGCTTCTATTTCATTATTTACTAAACAAAATGATACTTTTACATTAAAAACATTTAATCGTAGTTTTATACCTAGATATTTAGAAACATACATTTAAAGGGGAATCATGGCAATTTCAACAGAAAAATTTGAAGATATTAAATCTAAAATTCAACAATTTATACAGGAAGAAATGATTTCAGATGAAGGTGCTTTTGATATAAATCATAATTTTGCTGATCATTTACCTTTCTTAGAAGAAAAAAGAAATAAAGTAAGAAAGATGGGCTTATTTACACCGCAAATACCTAAAAATCATGGTGGATTAGGATTAAGCCTTCATCAGCTTGGTCAAATCTATGAAATTTTAGGTCAAACCTTTTATGGGTTATATGTATTTAATTGTCAAGCACCCGATGCTGGAAACATGGAAATATTGATGGAGCATGGAACTGATTATCAAAAAGAAACATTTTTAAATCCACTGGTTGCTGGAAAAATTAGAAGCTGTTTCTCAATGACTGAGCCAGATTACGCTGGATCTAACCCTATTATGATGGGTACAACAGCCGTAAAAGATGGATCAAATTATATAATTAATGGTCATAAATGGTTTACTTCATCAGCTGATGGAGCAGATTTTGCAATTGCAATGGTAATAACCGATCCTGACAACCCAAATCCATATATGAGAGCTTCTCAAATTATTGTTCCAACTGATACTAAAGGTTTTAACTTTATAAGAAATATTTCAGTGATGGGCGATGAGGGAGATGGGTGGAACGCTCATGCAGAAATAAAATACGAAAATTGCATTGTTCCAGAAAAAAATATTTTAGGTCCCGTGGGGGCAGGTTTTAAAATTGCTCAAGATAGGCTTGGGCCAGGAAGAATTCATCATTGTATGAGATGGATTGGTGAATGTGAAAAAGCATTTGAAATGATGTGTGAAAGAGCGGCCTCTAGAGAGTTGTCACCTGGAAAACCTTTAGCTTTAAAGCAAACTGTCCAAAATTGGATTGCTGAATCAAGAGCTGAAATCAATGCATCTAGACTGATGGTACTAGATGCAGCAAAGAAGATTGATAATGAAGGCGCTTATGCTGCAAAGGTAGAAATATCTACAATTAAATTTTATGTAGCCCAAGTGCTTCAAAATGTTCTTGATAGAGCTATCCAGGTACATGGAGCATTAGGCATGACAGACGATACTCCATTAGCATCATTATACAGACATGAACGATCTGCTAGAATATATGACGGTGCAGATGAAGTCCATAAAACTAGAGTTGCTAAAGAAATAATGAAAAAGTACTTAAAATAAGTCTGTGAAAGTTTTGAGAGTCCCTCTAAAGCTAAAATTTTACTACTTATTATCGCTTTTTGTTCAAAATAAGAAAACGCCTGGATTCAATGAAGACTTTCCTAAAGACATTCGTAAAGGGGAAGAATTTTCGCTAGATAAGCTAAAAGCGTATTTGAAAATAAATAATATTAATACAAATAATTTTGAAGTAAAGCAATTTCCGAGCGGATATTCTAATCTGACATATTTCTTAAAAAATTCTTCACAAGAAATGGTTTTAAGAAGACCGCCTTTTGGAGCTAAGAGTTTAAAAGGTGGGCATGATATGTTAAGAGAATTTACCGTTTTAAAAAACTTGAAATCTCAATTTAATAAGGTTCCTAATGTCCATCTTTATTCTGATGATGAAAGCATTTTAGGTGCACCATTTTATATTATGGACCGCGTTCAGGGATATATTATAAGACCTAATCTCCAACAACAAAATGCTCCAAGCAAAGAAGTGATTAAAAAAATATCTAATTCGCTTGTAGAAACATTAGTAGAATTGCATTCTGTTGACATAAAGCAAGCACACTTACAAGATTTAGGACAAATTGATGGGTATGTTAAAAGACAAGTTGAGGGATGGACAAAAAGATATTTTCATTCCAAAACGGACTCTATTCGCGATATGGAATTTGTTGCAACTTGGTTGAATGAAAATCAACCTAAAGAATCTACAGCAGCAATTATTCACAATGATTTCAAATATGACAATCTTGTGCTAGATAAGAATAATTTTTCTAATATTGTTTCAGTATTAGATTGGGAAATGGCTACTATTGGTGATCCCTTTATGGACCTAGGAACTACTCTTGGATATTGGATTGATAGAAACGACTTACCCGAGTTAAAATTATTCCAATTAAGTGCCACTACTTTAGAAGGGAATCCATCAAGAGAAGGCATTCTTGAGCTGTATGAAAAAAAATCTGGTAGTTCAGTGAACAATCCTGTGTTTTATTATGTATTTGGTTTATTTAAGATTGCTGTAATAGCTCAACAAATTTATTTCAGATATAAAAAAGGATTTACTAAGGATAAAAGATTTGGATTGTTAAATCTTGCTGTAATGTCATTGTCTGTGATGGCCAAGCAAGCAATAGTTAAAAATAGATTAAGTAACTTATTTGAATAAAAAAAAAGGCCTTCAATTGAAGGCCTTTTTAATTACAATGAATTGATTATTTTGTATCCATTCTAGCAGCTGCCCAAACAATGACACCTGGAAGAATTTTGTTAACAAAATCAGCTAGATTGTAAACTTGGTTTACTACATCCATATCAACTCCGCCGCCAAAGTAACCTAGAGCGTATCCAGCTGGATAAATAATCCAACCAAATGTTACGATTTTCTTTAGGTTTTCATATGCATATTGACCTGCAGCATTTTTTGATCCAGCGTTAGCTTCAGCAGCTTCACCTGACCAAATTTCTCTTAGAGCAAGACCCCAGAAAAGCATACCAGCAACAAAACCAGTTGTTGAATTGATAGCTGCAACTGCACCAGATTCTCCTAAGTAGCCAAAAACAAGCATTAGCGTTGTGTAACCAAGAAGTTTTTGAAATACACTTGAACTAACTTTAGTTACTGCTAATAATACGATGTAAAGCTCAATCATAAGTAATGGAACTGTAATTAACCAGTCAATATATCTAATAGCAACTGTTTCAACTCCGTCACTTCCTCTCATGTAGAAATAGTGAACAGCAGCAATGAAACATACCAATCCAGAAACTGTTAATGATGTTTTCCATTTAGGATTTACGTTGTCTCTCTCTAGCCAAAAGAAAAGAGCAGAAGCAAGTAAAGCCATATTAACTACAAAGAATGTGAATCCTGTTAAAGTGCTTGGATCCATTCCAATTAAGTTTATAAACATGTTTTATACCTCATTATTGTTAAATTGCAGTTAATATATAATTAAATTCATTTAAAACTCAAATACTTTAATAAGGAACATGGAAAAAGAATTTCAAAGCATTTACGATGAAATAGTTGACTTAATGAAAAGCGCTCTTAATGATTCTTCTCATACATATAGAACATTCTCTTTTGCATCTATTGACGAGAAAAGTCCAAAAGTAAGGACTGTTGTTTTAAGAAGTTTTTCGATAAAAGATAATTATTTTGAGTTTCATTCTGATATAAGAAGTCCAAAATTATCTGAATTGAAAAAAAATAAAAACTTTTCAGCATTATTTTATTCTTCTGAAACGAAGGTTCAAATTAGATTTAGTGGCAAAGTAAAAACGCTTTACAATTGTTCTGAAACAGAAAAACGTTGGGAGCAAGTGACCCCTTCTTCTAAAAGATGTTACATGGGACCTTATAGTCCATCTGAATCGTTGAATGAATATCATCCAAATATTCCTGAAAATTTTCAATTTAATAATCCCTCTGATGAGGAGTCTTCAGCTGGATATAAAAATTTTGTAATTATTAGGTGTTTTTTTGACCGACTTGATTATCTAAAATTAAAATATAGCGGACATTCTAGATGCTGTTTTAAATTTTACGAAAATGATATTACTGCTGAATGGATAGCGCCTTAAAAATGAAAAGCACAATCATACTGATGGCTTTACTTGTAGTATTTGGAACAGTATTTAATTTCTTAACAATTAAACGCTATATTAGAAAAAGAAGAGATGAAGAAAATTAAACTAATTCTATTATTTTTTGTAGTAACTTTTTCTATGAATTTTTGTACCAAAAATGTTGACGTTATAGCTATGCAACAGTTTCAAAGTGAAGTGTTAGATAAAGATACTATTGTTTTGGATGTACGAACAGAAGAAGAATATTATGGACCACTAGGACATATAGATGGTGCAATTTTAATTCCTATTAATGAGCTTGAAAGTAGAATGGATGAATTAAAAAAATTTCAAGATGAAACAATTTATGTCGTTTGTAGAAGTGGTAATAGATCTAATTTTGGTAAAGATATATTAATTGAAAAAAATTTTAAAGCAGTTAATGTTGATGGTGGCATGCTAGCTTGGAAAGCTGATAAAGATGCGAGATAGAAAAGATATCATTTCATTCTATAAAAAATCTTTTTTAACAATCATCATAATAATGGCAATTTTATTAATACCCTTTTTTCTATATGCAAATTAAGCAAAAATATATTATAGATTTTGCCAAAGGGGTGACTTGGATACTGGTTCTATCTTTAATATTCTACTACAATCAAGAACAGAATTTAACGGCATGGATTTATTTTTGCTTGCACGGCTCTTATGGGTTGATGTGGGTCTCCAAAAGTTATATTTTTCCGGATAAAACATGGGAGAGCAAAGTTGGTATTCCTTATGCTGCTTTAATTTTCATCGGCCTAGTTCTTTACTGGGCTCCCGCATTTATTATTGCTTCTACAGGACATCAAGCATCTTTGCCTATAATTACAGCAGCGATTTTTACATTCTCAATTGGAGTATTTTATCATTTTGCTTCAGATATGCAGAAATATATTTTTTTAAAAAATAGTTCTGGTTTGATCACTAATGGTTTTTGGAAACAATGTCGGCATCCAAACTATTTTGGTGAACTTTTAATTTATTTAAGTTTCGTTCTTTTAGTTATTGAAACAGCATTATGGTGGTTGCCTGTATTAATTCTTTTTCTTTTCATTGCTGCCGTATGGATCCCTAATATGATTTTGATTGATAAGTCTCTATCAAGATTTGAAGAGCATAAATCTTATAAAGATAAAACAGCTTTTTTTATTCCTTATATACTGTAATGGATTCTAAAATTATAATTTTTTATGATGGAATATGTATTCTTTGTAATAATGCTGTAGAATTTGTAATTAAAAGAGATAAGAAGAACACCATATTTTTTAGCCCTCTTCAATCTCCCTTTGCTAAAAAAAATATTGATCAAAAATATATTGAATCTTTAAATACACTTGTTGTTCAAAAAGGAAATAAGGTATTTACAAAATCTAGAGGAGCTTTTATTATACTTGAAACATTAAATCATCCATTAAGATATTTAAAATATTTTTTACCAACTTTTATTGCTGATATAATTTATAAGCTTATTGCTATCAAAAGATATAGCTGGTTTGGAAAAAAAGAAGAATGTATTTTTCCTTTAAACAATCCAAAATTTTTAATTGACTAATGAAAAAAGAACACTTCTCTAGGTTTTACAAAATGGAAACAAGGTGGTATGATGAGGATATGCTTGGGCATCTTAATCATGGAACTGCTGTAGCTTATTTTGAAGATGCTAGGGTTAGACATGCACATGATATTGGTCTTTCTCCTTATGATAGCAATAAATTTCCATTTATTGTTGCATCCATGTCATTTAATTTTTTAAAACAAGTAAAACATCCAAAAAAAATCAGCATAGGTCTTAAGGTGTCCAGGGTTGGAGGAAAAAGCTTTGATTATGAATATGGTTTATTTGTTGAAGGAGATGATGAATGCGCAATTAGTTGCAACATGACTCTTGTTTGCTTTGACTTTGTAAATCAAAAAAGTGTAAGCGTATTTAAAGAAATAAAAAATGAATTTGGGGACAATAAATGAATGTTGTTATAGAAAATGATATAAAAATAATTCAAATGGGCGATTCAGGACCAAATCTCTTAAGTGTTGATAGAGCAAAAAAAATTATTAATGAATTAAACTATAATGAATGTAAAGCAGTCATTTTTTTAGGAAATGATAAAGTTTTTAGCGCTGGATTAAATCTTAAAGATTTAACATCCGCCACAAAACCAGATGAAGTTGCTTTAATTTTTGGTACACTTGGAAAATTACTCCAAGCATGCAGAGATTTTAAGGGGCCAGTGATTAGTATTGTTGGCGGTCATGCAATAGCTGGAGGGTGCTTACTTGCTTTAGCATCTGATTATCGCTATGGAATGCACGGTATGCATAGAATGGGGTTGAATGAAATGGCAATTGGTATAGACTTGCCATCAGATATGCTTTCAATAATTTCACACTCTATCAGTAGAGATAATTTGTTTGAAGTTGCAACACAATGTAAAATGTATACTCCGGTTCAGGCAGAAAAAAAAGGTTTGATAAATGAGTTGGTTGGTCATCGATTTTCAGGAAAGAAAAAAGCAACTTCAATTGCCTTAGAAAAAGCAAAAAAATTGGCTCAATTCTACATAAGTGCTGGTGAGCCATTTGTTAGACTAAAACAATCGTTAATGCATGAATCAACTTTTGATTACAATATATTGATTGAAAATTGGTTTTCAGAAGAGACTCAGAAAAAAGTCAAAATTGTCATGAGCTCTTTAGCAAAAAAATGAATATTCTTGTCGCAGGCGGCACCGGATTTATTGGAAAAAAAATTGTTGAGACTTTAACTAGTCAAGATAATAAAGTTTTTGTTTTAACTCGAAATAAGGATCAAAATAAAAATTTATTTGGAAAAAATGTTGAGCTAATTGACTGGAATATTACTGACCCTATTTTACTTTCTAAAATATCCATACTCATTAAGTTGAATGGGGAAAAAGTAGATCAGTTTTGGACAAAAAATATCAAAAGAAAAATTCTTTCAAGCAGAATTGATACTACCAATCATTTATACGAATTTTGCAACAGAAACCAAATTATTCCAAAACAGTTAATTAATGCATCTGCGGTTGGGATTTATGCTAATAATGATGCTAAATATGATTATTCTGTAAATGAATTTTCAGAAAATGGAAATACGTTTTTATCAGAAGTTTGTACTCAAAATGAAAACGGATGCGGAATATTTAATTCCTATAAAAATATTAAAATAATTCAACTAAGAATTGGTGTAGTTCTTCAAAAAAAGATTATATCAATGCTTTCATTGCCATTGTTTTTTTCCATTCCAGTTCCAGGAAATAAAAATCACTATTTCCCTTGGGTTCATGTAGATGATATAGTTGGATTTATATCATTTTCTATTAAAAATAATTTAGAAGGACCTTTCAATATAGTGTCACCGCAATTTTCAACACACAAAGAGTTCTTTAGGGCAATTATTAGTCATAAAAAAGGTTTACTTAAATGGGTACTTTTTTTGCCAAATAATATTGTAAAATTTTTGCTGGGAGGTATGAGTGAGATGTTATTATATGGCCCTAAAACAGAGCCTGAAAGAGTTTTAAAAAATGGATATACATTTAAATTTAAATCTTTAAAAGATGCACTTTCAAATCTCCCTTAATAAATAGCTTGTAAAATCTTTAAAATTTGGTAAATTTCAGGCTGTGAAAACAATAAAAATTCTACTAAAAGGATTAATCAATTGACTGCCAAAATTTCAAATAAACTTTCTAAAGAATTAAAAAATATTGAATCTACCAGTCCTGATGAAATGGCTGCTGCTATTGAAAAAGAGCATGCAGAAGAAGAAAAGAGAAAACAGGCGCTTGGTAGAGCTGATGAAAGAATCAAGAGATCCAAAGTATCAAGCGGTACTATTAGCATGTATTTATCAGAAATATCTCAATATGAACCCTTAGCACCTGAAAAAGAGGTTGAATTAGCAGTTTTGATTGCTAAAGGTGACAAAAGAGCGATGAAAGAATTGGTAGAGGCAAACTTAAGATTTGTTGTTTCAGTTGCTAAAAAATATCAAGGGAATGGACTTTCTTTATCTGACATTATTAACGAAGGTAATTTAGGTTTAATTAAGGCAGCAAAAAGATTTGACCCTTCTAGAGGATTTAAATTTATATCTTATGCTGTTTGGTGGATTAGACAAGCAATTTTGCAGGCGTTAGCAGAGCAAGGAAGATTAATAAGATTACCTTTAAATCGTGTTGGTACAATTACTAAAATAACCAAAGCTGCAGAAAAGCTTGAAGCTGAAATGGGAAGACCTCCAAAAGTTGAAGAGATAAGTCATCAGCTTGACGTAAAAACTGAAGAAGTCTTTAATGCATTACAATATTCAAGAAGACATAGTTCTTTAGATGCACCTTTTGCGGAAGGAGAAGATAGCTCTTTAATTAATGTGATCGAAGATGAACAAGAAAAAGATCCTGATAACAAAGTAATGGATACCTCTATGAAAGAAGAAATTGCTTCTGCATTGAGCACTCTTACAGAAAGAGAACGCTCGGTAATAGAAATGTATTTTGGAATTAATAGAGATAGATCTTTTACGCTAAATGAGATTGGTGAACAATTTAGTTTGACCAGAGAAAGAGTTAGACAGATTAAAGAAAAAGCTATTAGAAGATTAGCTCACAAGACTAGAAGTGAGCCATTACGAGTTTATCTTGGACAGTAGTTTAAATCCTATTTTAATTCTATTTCCTATTTTTCCAATTATCTTAATAATGCATATACATACATTTGTTAATGCCTTACAGATTAGGAAATCAATAATTGACAAAAAACTTGATCCTAGATGGTTAAAATACATGCCAGGTTGGCAAGAAATTCCCAATGAGATACAAGCCTCAAGAGAGTTATATAAAAATCTTTTTGAAGCACCGATAGTTTTTTTAATCTTTTGCTTATGTGCATACACTTTGAATCATGTATCTATCTTGAATTTATCTTTTGCGTGGATATATGTTATCTTAAGAGTGTGGCATTATTCTGTTAGGATGACAAATCCAAAAATTTCTAAAAGAAGAATTCCTTTCCAATACTCTTTGTTTGCGACTCTTATACTTTGGATTGATTTATTCATTTTTTTGCTAAAATAATTAATAGCACTACAATTCACATAGTCGTATAATCCTTTATTATGGCTAAAAAACCTAAAATAGCAATTATTGGACGTCCAAATGTTGGAAAATCTACATTATTTAACAAGCTTTCTGGTAAAAGAACATCAATTGTAGATCAATTAGAAGGAGTGACTAGAGACAGAGTTTATGCAAGCGCAGAATGGCTTTCTCAGGAGTTTAATATAATAGATACTGGAGGTTTTGTTAGTTCAAATGAGGATATTTTTAATAAAAAAATAAAAGAACAGATCTCTGCAGCTTTAAATGAGTGTCATGGAATAATTTTTCTTGTTGACGGAAAAGATGGTTTAAATCCGAATGATAATCTTTTATCTAAGTTAGTTAGAAAGTCTGGTAAAAATTTTGTTATGGGTGTAAATAAGTGCGATACACCAGATCATCATCATAGAAAAGATCAATTTTTTGACATAGGTTTTGAAAATCCTTTTCCAATCTCTGCTTTGAATGGAGCAGGAATTGGAGATATGTTGGATGAATTATTTGAACATATTGATTTTAATTTAATTGCTAAATCGGATGATGAAGAAGATTGCTCTCTTTCGATTGTAGGGATGCCAAATGTCGGTAAGTCATCATTATTAAATGCGCTACTTCAAAGAGACCAAGCAATAGTTTCAGATATAGCTGGTACTACTAGAGACTCACTGGATACCATCATTAAATGGCATGGAAAAAATATAAAAGTAATTGATACAGCTGGTTTGAGAAAAAAGAGCAAGATGGATACAGATATAGAATTTTATAGTTCTCTTAGAGCAATGGATTCTCTTCTAAGATCTAACTTAGTTTTACTTGTTGTTGATGCTGAAAAAGGATTCACTAAACAGGAAAAATCAATCGCTAAAGAAGTAATTAAAAAAGGCAAAAGAATGATTATTCTTGTAAATAAGTGGGACTTAGCTTCAGGAACTAATGTGTCTGCCGAATTATACAAAGAAGACATGTATGATGAATTCAAAGATTTAAGACACTATCCTATTTTATTTGTTTCTGCTTTAACAAAAAGAAGAGTATCCAACATTTTAGAAGTTGCTTGGGATATTTTTATCAAGCAAAGAGAAAAATTATCAACTAAAAAACTAAATGAGTGGGTTGAAAGAGCTGTTAGAAATTATCCCCCTCCAGCTAAGCTAGGAAAATCAATTAAGTTAAAATTTATTGAACAGGTGCAACTATCTCCCCCAATCTTTGCAGTATTTAGTAATTATCCTAAATTAATTTCTGTACAATATTTAAGATACTTGCACAACCAATTAAGGGATTCTTTTGATTTAAAGGGCATAACCATTAAGTTTTCTGTACGAAAAGGCTAATGACAAAAAAACAAACTTATAGTTGGGCATTATATGATTGGGCAAATTCTGCATTCGCTACAACAGTAATGGCAGGTTTTTTCCCAATATTTTTTTCTCAATATTGGTCCAATCCTGATAATTTATCTATTAGCACTTTTTATCTAGGTCTTGGAAATTCTATTGCATCATTAATTGTTGCATTAATGGCTCCTGTTTTAGGAGCTATTGCAGATAGAGGAAGTTTTAAGAAAAAATTCCTTATTTTCTTTGCATTTCTAGGTATTGTAATGACCTTGGCTTTAGGGTTTATTGCTCAAGGAATGTGGCAAATTGCTTTGTTAGTATATATTTTTTCAACTATTGGCTTTTCTGGTGCAAATATTTTTTATGATTCATTATTGCCCGCAGTTTCAGATGAAAAAAGCGTAGATCAAGTTTCTGCACTAGGTTTTTCATTAGGGTATCTTGGCGGAGGTATTCTGATTATTATTAACTTTTTAATGATTTCATATCCTTCTGCTTTTGGATTAATTGATGCAGTTCAAGCAACAAAATACTCTTTTATTTCAGTTGCAGTTTGGTGGACTATATTTTCTTTGCCATTAATATTTTTTGTGGACGAGCCAAAGCTTCATAGTCAGGAAAGTATTAGAGACTCTATCAAAAATGGTTTGGCTCAATTCAAAAGCACTTTTGATGATTTAAGAAAATTGAAAGTTGTTGCTACTTTTCTTTTGGCGTATTGGTTATATATTGATGGGGTCGACACTGTAGTTAGAATGGCAGCAAATTTTGCTTTTACTTTAGGTTTTGACCAAGCGGCTATAATGGGGGCATTAGTTTTTATTCAATTAATAGCTTTTGTTGCAACTTTAGCATACATAAGACTTTCAAAATATATTGGTTTAAAAAATGGTATATATTTAGGCATATGTGGATATTTAATTATTATTTTTGCAGGCTTTTTTACGGAGACAATCACCCATTTTTATATTGTAGCTTTTTTAATTGGTTGTTTTCAAGGAGGAATTCAATCTCTTAGCAGAAGTTTATACTCAAGAATAATTCCTAAAGAGAAAGCTGCTGAATTCTATGGTTTTTATAATATGTTAGGAAAGTTTGCAGCAGTTTTTGGCCCTATTTTAATGGGAACTGTGACTTTACTACTAAGTAATGTAGTTGATAATGAAATTTTAGCAGCTCGTTTTGGCTTATTGTCAATTATGATTTTATTTCTATTGGGAGGTTATATCTTCTCAAAAGTAGATATAGCTGAAGGCGAAGCAATCGCCAAAAATCTTTGAAATAAATTTTTACTTACATTTTAATTTTTATTTAAAATTTTTTGAAATAAAGCAATCATAAAGTCCCAATTTTTTATAAATTATCGACGTGAATAACATTTCAGAATATTCAGAGTTAGTTCAGCCAACGCACATTAATACTGCTGGTACACTTTTTGGCGGTTATATGCTAGCATGGCTTGATTTAGCAGCAGCAAAAGCAGCCTCAGAATTTTTAGAAAAGACGGATGCTTGGGGCGCTGTTACTCGCGCATTAGATAAAGTGGAATTTAAAGAACCAGTTTATCTTGGAGATTGGGTAAAGTGTAAATCACAAATAGTTGAAGCTGGGAATACTTCAGTGAAAGTACAAGTTCAAGCCTTTGCAGAAAGCAAAGATCATGGCAAAAGACTTGCTTGCACTGCTGACATCACTTTTGTTGCTGTAATTAAGGACAAAAATGGAGAATTAATCAGCTTTGAACATAATCTAAGCTTATAAAAGGAAACTAAGAATGGCACATATTAAAGAATTAAAATTTTTAAAAAATCATAAAGATTTAGTTGATGAAAATTACAGCATGGTTGCAGTACCTACATTTTCTGATACAATGGATAAAGAACTAGATCAACTATTTAAATCACAAAATAAAACTGGAAAAGTTGGTGAATTAGTTTTTGAAATAGATAATGATTCAAGAGTAGTTTATTATGGTCTTGGTAGCTCATCAGAAAAAACTCCTGAAAATTTTAGAAGAGCAGCTGGTGAGATTGTAGGATATGCTCTTGCACATAAATACAAAGATATTGCCGTAGAGTGTCCTATTTCAGATGAAGGTGAATATTTTTGTCAAGCTTTTGCTGAAGGTTTAATCTTGTCAAGCTATAGATTTCTAGATTATTTCACAGATAAAAGAGGGGATTATCATCTGAATAGCATTACAATGGTCGGAGCTTGTAATGAAGAAGCTGCTAAAAAAGGAGTAATTATAGGTAGCGCTGTTTGCGATTCTAGAGACTTAGGTAATCATCCTGGTAATGTTACTACCCCAACAAGGTTAGCAGAATTTGCAACAGAGGTTGGAAAGAAAGGTAATATGAAAGTTACTATTTTTGATAGAGAAGAATTTACTGAAATGGGAATGGGTTCTTTTGCTGGCGTTGCTCAAGGAACTAACGAACCTCCAAAATTTATTATTATGGAATATTCTGGTGGCAAGAAAGATGAAAAACCAATAATGCTTGTTGGAAAAGGACTAACTTTTGATACAGGCGGAGTTTCCCTCAAACCAGGTTTAAACATGGATCAAATGAAATTTGATATGTGTGGATCCGCAGTAGTTTTTGGAGTGATGAATGCAATTGCTGAATTAAAGCCTAATATGAATGTTGTAGCAATAGTTCCATCAACACATAATATGTTGGGCGGTTCTGCTTATAGGCCAGGAGATATTCTCACTGCATATAATGGTAAAACAATTGAGGTACTTAATACTGACGCAGAAGGAAGATTGATTCTTGCTGATGCTTTAGCATACGCAAGCAAGCACTATGACCCTGAGTATATGCTTGACTTTGCAACGCTTACAGGTGCAGTTGTGGTCACATTAGGGCATATAGCAACAGGATTGATGAGTAATAATGAATCGTTAGTTGAAAATATCAAAGTTTCATCCGATAATACAGGTGAACATGTATGGCAATTACCACTCTGGGATGAATATTGCGATCAAGTAAAATCTGAAGTCGCTGACGTCAAAAATTTGGGTTCTCCAGGACAAGCTGGAACAATAGCTGGAGCTGCTTTTCTTAAAGCTTTTGTAAGAGAAGATATTCCATGGGCTCACTTTGATGTAGCTGGAACTTCATATCATGTTGAAAACAGAAGTTATATCCAAAAGAATAGTGCTTCAGGTCAAGTGATTAGACTAGTGCTTGATTTAATTGGTGCTTAATGAATAAGCTAAAAGCAATTAATTCAATTCAGTTTTTTATTCAATTAATCACTGCTCTGCTTTTACTATATTTTACGTTAACATCTGATACTCCTAATCGAGCTATAATCCCAATTTTACTGTTATTTGCATGGTCATTAGGATTTTATCAGAGAAGAGTTACAAGAAGGCGCGTAAATAAGCTAAGAGGTTCAAAAAGTAAAGATGTTTTACATGAAGGTTAGTAATGAATGAATTATTCAAAAATGATATTACTTTAGACCAAGAAAATCACAAATATATTCTTGATAGCAATCCTGATTTCAAATTTTCCAGCGTTACAGAGTTTATCCATCATTTTTTTGAAAAGTTTGATCAAGAAAAAGTTGCAAAAAAACTAATTAACACACATCCTAAATATAGTGGAAAAACAGTAGCTGAAGTTATAAAAGAGTGGGGTAAAGGAGCTGAAAGAGGTACAATTGTTCACAATGAATTAGAAATGTTTATAAAAGAAAATATTACCCCAAAACATCAAATGTCTGTTACTGGAGTTAAGTGGGTCAAGGAAAAGCAAAAAAATCCACATAACACTTTTTATTCAGAGGTTATAGTATATTCAAAAGAGCTAGGTATTGCAGGAACAATCGATGTTTTGGTTTATAATAGCGAGCAGGATATGTATCATTTAGTGGATTGGAAAACAAATAAACGCATTGATAAAAGATCATTTAGGAAAAAAAGAGGCTTGTTAAGCTCATCAGAGCATCTAGAAGACTGCAATTTTACACACTATTCTTTACAGCTGACATTTTATAGGTATATCTTAGAGCGTTTCTATGGTCTTGAAGTAGGAAGTCAAACATTGTTTCATTTGAAGGAAAATAATCAATATGAGATTTTTAACGTTGACTACAAAAGCGAAGATTTAATTAATATGCTTAGAGAGAAAGAATTAATTTAGTACAAAGTAAATAATATCAATTGCAGTATATAAAAATAAATATCCAATAATCTCCAAAAGCACATTATTAATTCTTCTAATTTTAATTAAAACCTTTTCAGTTGGCTCAGTCTTCTTATATAGAAAAATATTTGGGATAAGTCTCGGGGTAGTTTTAATATATTTTTGAAATTTTTCACCATGTATTTTTGCTAGTTTTTTTTCTTCATTAGCTATTGTGGGAATATGGAAAAAAATAAATATAAAGAGTAAGCCTAAAGGAAGATATATAGCTTTTAATGCAAAACAAAAACCGAATAGCATTATTAGGCTGAAAAAATATAGCGGATTTCTAACCATTGCAAAAGGTCCATCTGTTATCAAGTTTTTTGTTTTATTTCCTTCAATATAAAGAGATGCCCAAATTCTGCCAAATGAACCAAAGATAACTAGCATGAAACCAATGATGCTCATCTGAAGAGATTCAATCGAAGTAATGTTTAATGTATATGCTCTGAAATTGTCATTCATGATTGATAAAATAACAAGAGAAAGCATAGAAATTCTCAAAAAATACATGCGATATTCTGCTAGCAAACTAACCATAATTTTTATTTTATATTAATCCTCTTTTCTTGAATTAATTCACATCCTGGAATTTCGTTACCATCTTGCAAAGACTCTTTAATTTTATCTTTATCTAGCACTCTATTCTCTTTTATATTGAAAAACTGTTCAGGAATTAGCTCTTCATTGATAACATTGACTTTAATAGGATTTTTGTATATTGCAATTACTATATCCTCGCTTTCAATTCTTTCAGTATTGGTTTTTTCAAAATTAATTCTTAAGTAATCTTTCAATCGTTGAATTTTTTTTTCTAAACTANATCTTCTCTTTTTTTGATTTAATTCTACTTCTTTGATACCTGAGGATAGATGTTCAAGATTTCTAATATATTTTGCTACATTAGTAGACTTTGATTTGAACTCACCTTCAATTGATTCAATTTCCTTAATCAGATCTGTATCGTCATGATCAAGTAGGTTATCTAGCGATTTTTCAAATTCATTTGCAATATCGTAGAGAGTTGTTTTTGACATGATTTAATATAGATAATATATTAAAAGAATTTTACAATTCTTTTACTTCTTTAAGAAGATCATTTAGCATGTCTTTTGCATCACCAAATACCATTATGGAATTGTCATATCCAAACAATTCATTTTGTACTCCAGCAAATCCTGGATTCATACTTCTTTTATTGATAATTACAGTTCTAGATTTATCAACATTAAGTATAGGCATGCCATATATAGGACTAGATTGATCATGTCTTGCGGCCGGATTTACAACATCATTAGCACCTAAGATTAGCGCAACATCACAGTCTTCAAATTCAGGATTAATTTCATCCAAGTCTTTTAACACATCATAAGAAACATTTGCTTCAGCAAGTAGTACATTCATATGACCAGGCATTCTTCCAGCAACAGGGTGAATAGCATACAATACTTTTTTACCCATGGACTCTAATGTTTCCGCAACTTCTCTTGCAACATGCTGTGCTTGAGCAACAGCTAAACCATAACCTGGAACAATAATAATCTTTTCTGCAGCATCAAGAATCATTGCAGCTTCAGTAGTTGAATAGCTTTTAATATTTACCTCTTTACCATCTGAGCTTCCTCCGGATGTTTCTGCCCCAACAGCACCAAAGATAACATTAGCTAATGAACGATTCATTCCCTTGCACATTATATTGGTAAGAATAAGTCCAGAAGCACCAACAAGTGAACCACTTATAATAAGTGCATTATTGCTAATTAGGAAACCTGTGGCGGCTGCAGCAATTCCAGAATATGAGTTAAGTAAGGAAATAACAACAGGCATATCTGCTCCACCAATTGGAATTGTAAGTCCAATTCCAAGAAGCAGTGCGAGCGCTATTACTACAAAGAATGCATTTAAATATCCGCTATATATAGATGATTCAAAAAATAAACCAGGAGCTAAAATCAATGCAATAGAGAGTAATGCAATTATTGCATTTATAGCTTGTTGGCCTTTAAAAGTAATTGCTCTCCCAGAAATAAATCCTTGAAGTTTACCAAACGCAACAAAACTTCCTGTAAAGGTTAACGAACCAATAAAAACACTTAAACAAACAATTACAAAAGGACTATCCGGAGTGGTTAGAAATTCAGATGATGCTACAAAAGCTGATGCTGCTCCACCTAATCCGTTAAATATAGCAACCATTTGAGGCATCTCAGTCATTTGAACTCTTGTTGCAAAAATTAAACCAATGACAGCTCCAATAGCTACACCAGTAAGTATTAATGAAAAATCAAATTCTTTACCTGGATAAGTTAAGGTTGCAATTACTGCAATTAACATTCCCAAAGAAGACAAAAGATTTCCACTTCTAGCAGTTTTAGGGTGAGACAATCTCTTAATTCCTAAGATAAAAGCAATAGCTGANATAAGATAAAGTATATTTGTTATTTGAATAGGTTCCATATTATTTCTTCTTAAACATTTTTAACATTCTATCTGTAACTAAAAAACCACCTACTACATTTATTGTCGCACAAATTAGGGCTGCAAGTCCTATATATTTACTTGCGCTACCATTGTCAATTAAAATTGCAAGAATAGCACCAACAATAGCAATGCCTGAAATAGCATTAGATCCTGACATTAAAGGAGTATGAAGTGTTGGCGGAACCTTATTGATAATTTCATTACCAACAAAAACAGCAAGAATAAAAATTGTAATTAAGCTAACAATATCAATTTGCATTACATTGCCTCCCTTGTAGGTTCGTGTCGTACTACACCATTTTCTAAATATAGCATTCCATCAATAATTTCATCTTCTTTATCAAGGTTAAATCCATTTTCGGTATGACAATGATCAATTATTGCTTCAATATTTTTGGAAAACAACTGACTAGAATGAAAAGCCATTGTGCTCGGTAAGTTAGCATTTCCATCTATTAATACACCGCCATGATTGACAATTTCATTTGGAGTAGTTAGCTCACAATTTCCACCATTTTCAGCAGCTAAATCCATTATAACAGAGCCTGGCGACATTGTTTCTACCATTTCTTTAGGTATTAACATTGGCGCAGGTCTATTTGGTATAAGAGCGGTTGTGATTACTATATCGGATTTACCTACTCTTTGCTTCATTAATTCTTGTTGCTTTGCTTTATAATCATCGCTTGTTTCAGAAGCATAGCCTCCTGAACCAACGCCATCTTCAGAATCGCTATCTACTTCAATAAATTTTGCCCCAAGACTTTCAACTTGTTCTTTTACTTCCGGTCTTACATCAAATGCTTCTACTTGAGAGCCTAATCTTTTGGCTGTAGCAATTGCTTGTAATCCAGCTACACCTGCTCCAATAACAAGCGTTCTAGCAGGTGATATTGTTCCTGCTGCTGTCATTAATAAAGGCATATATTTTCCAATATGATTAGCACCAATTAAGACGGCTTTGTATCCAGCAATATTAGCCTGAGAACTTAAAACATCCATCTTTTGTGCAAGAGTAGTTCTTGGAAGCAGGTTTAAAGAAAAAGCAGATACTTTCTTATCAGCTAATCCTTTAACACAGTCAATTTCTTTAATTGTTTGCAGGAGAGATATAAGCAATGTTCCACTTTTTAAGGATGAAATTTCATTCTCTGAAGGAGAGTTAACTTTGCAAACTATATTACAATCAAAAATTTGATTTTTATCAACAATTTTTGCACCGGCATTAGAATAATCATCATTAGAATAATTAGCGTTCAAGCCAGAATCAGTTTCAACAAAAAATTCATAACCTTTTTTTGTGAGTGCAGAAATAGTTGATGGCACAATAGCCACTCTCATTTCATTAGATTTGTTTTCTTTTAAAATTCCAATTTTCATAGCTGTAAAATCGAGGTAAAATTACGCATTTCATAGCAATCATCAAGAACTTTATTCATTATAAATACTTTTTTTATTTAAATTGAATGGTGGAACTATATCCTAAAGCCAAAGTTTTTAATTCTTTCAACCTAAAAGTGTCCGATTTACATACAATCTTTGTTGAAGAATCTGGAAATAAAAATGGTAAACCAGTAATTTTTTTGCATGGAGGGCCAGGGGGAGGAATTAGTTCTAGTTATAGACAGTATTTTAACCCTGAGAAATGGCGTATAATTATGTTTGATCAGCGCGGGTGTGGAAAAAGTACACCATTTGCTGAATTGAAAGAGAATACTACTTGGGATTTGGTTGCAGATATTGAACGAATTAGGTTATATCTCCAGATTGATAAATGGGTTGTTTTTGGAGGTAGTTGGGGAAGTACACTTTCTTTAGCTTATAGTCAAAAGCACCCTCTGTCTTGTAAAGCTCTTATCCTTCGAGGGATATTTTTAGTAAGAAAGAAAGAGATTGATTGGTTTTATCAATCCGGTGCAAGTAATATTTTTCCAGATAAGTGGGAATCTTTTTTAGCTCCAATTGCTGAAAGTAAAAGAAATGACTTATTATCAGCATATTATGAAATTCTAACTGGAACAGACCAGAAAAAAAAGATTGAAGCTGCAAAAGCTTGGAGTACTTGGGAAGGCAGTTCAGTTCGTTTAATATTAGATGATGAGTTTATTTCTGATTTTGGAGATGAAAAATTTGCTGAAGCGTTTGCAAGAATTGAATGTCATTATTTTATGAACAATTGTTGGTTTCCAACAGGAAATTATTTAATTGAAAATATCGATAAAATAAGAAATATCCCTTCGGTCATTGTACATGGAAGGTACGATATTATATGTCCCGTTGTACAGGCTTGGGATCTCCACAAAGCTTGGCCTGAAGCTGACTTGCATATAATTCCAGATGCTGGGCATTCCATCTATGAAGAAGGAATTAAAAATAAACTATTAGAATACACCGATAAATTTGTAGAGCTATAACTTAAATTAAGTTTGAAATAATTGCTATCAATGACCCGAGTAAAAATGTAGTATTGTTTGTTATATCGGAGCCAGATATTAAAAAACCAAGAAGAACTATAAGTTTATTGTCCAGTGCTAATTTTGATTTCTGATTATTAGATATTTTAACTTCATCAACATCATCATTATTAATTGTGGCTGTATTTAAAGAAGACTCAATAGATATTTCATTTTTGGAAATCTCTTGACTGTTTCTAAGAAGAAATTGAATACTTTTTCTTTTAGGTGTATCTATTTCAAAAGATTCAATCTTGCTATCCAACTGCAGTGCTATCTGAGTTGACTCTTCAGAGTTTGAAATTTCTACGCTTTTTAATGAATTATTTTTATAGTTTGAAATTGCGGTACTGTCAGACTTTGCATCATATATTGTTATATAAAACCATTGCGAGGAATACCACGCAGTTACATTTTCAAGATTCAATTTTTTATTTGAATCAAGCAAGATAACAGTACCATTATTCTTAGACTCTACGTGCAATTTATTTATAGTTTGATTTTGAGTTAAAGCAGGAGTACAAAAAAACAAAAATAAAACAGTTAGTATTAGATTATTTTTCACCTATTGAATATATTATTTGTTTAGATTCATATGAAACAATTTTATCAATGAAAAGTTCACAAATTAGAGAGTCTTTTATCAGCTTTTTTGAAAGCAAAAATCACAAGCGTGTTCAAAGTGCGCCTGTATTGCCAATCGGAGATAAATCATTATTGTTTACAAACGCTGGAATGAATCAATTCAAATCAATTTTTTTAAATACTCAAGAGCCAACAGATCTTCGAATAGTTAATAGCCAAAAATGTATTCGTGTTAGTGGAAAACATAATGATTTAGAAGAGGTTGGGAGAGACGGATTTCATCATACTTTTTTTGAAATGTTAGGTAATTGGTCATTTGGTGATTATTACAAGAAAGAAGCTATTGAATGGTCATGGGAGCTTTTAACAGAAGTTTGGAAGCTTGATAAATCAAAATTATGGGTTACAGTTTTCGAAGAAGACGATGAAGCATTTGATTTATGGAAAAATTGTACAGATATTAATACTGAAAGAATTATAAGGTCAGGAGCCAAAGACAATTTCTGGGAAATGGCTGAAACAGGACCGTGCGGTCCTTGTTCAGAAATACATTATTATGTAGGTGAAGATGTTGATAATCAAAAAGCTGAAATGGTAAATAATTCACCTGAATATTGGGAGCTTTGGAATCTAGTGTTCATACAATTCAATAGATTGAAAGATGGAACAATGGAAGACCTTCCAAAAAAACATGTAGATACAGGAGCTGGTTTAGAGCGAATATGCTCAGTTTTGCAGAATAAAGATTCTAATTATAAAACAGACCTATTTTCAGCCACAATTAATGATTTAGAAAAATTTTCAGACACTACTTATAAAGATTTTGAGATTACTTATAATGTCATTTGTGATCATATTCGTATGTTGTCATTTGCTATTGCTGATGGTGTAATACCTTCAAATGATGGAAGGGGGTATGTTGTTAGAAGAGTTTTAAGAAGAGGCTCAAAATTTGCTATGAATTTGAAAAGCAATGAACCATTGTTGTATAAGTTGGTTGATTCAGTTGTGAGTACAATGTCAAATCATTATCCAGAGCTAAAAGAAAAACAGCAATATATTGAACAAACAATTTTAAGTGAAGAAAATGCATTTTTGAGAACGCTCGAAAAAGGTGTTATGCAATTTGAAAGAATAGTTGAAAATACTTCTTCAGATAAAATTAAAGGCAAAGATGCTTTTAAGTTATATGATACATATGGTTTTCCTCTAGATTTAACTGAAATGATGGCTGAAGAAATTAATAAAAAAGTAGATGTAGACGGTTTCAACAAAGAAATGCTGAAACAACAAACTTTAGCTAAAAGTGGCCAAAAGTTTATAATGGATAACAATGATATTAAATGGGAAATGGTTTCTGATGAGAAGCATTCTAGGTTTGTTGGATACAATGATATGGAAATATCTGCAAAAATAGTTAATTACGCTTTTAATGGAGATAATATAATTTTAGTTCTAAATGAAACTCCTTTTTATGCAGAATCTGGTGGTCAAATTGGAGATACTGGATTGATTACAAATAACGATTTTACCGTTAAAGTTGAAGACACTAAAAAAAATGGAGATTTTATCCTCCACATTTGTAGTATTAAAAGTGGATCTATCGGTAAAAATTTAAATGTAAATTGCAGAATAGATATTAATAGAAGAGCTGATATTAAGTTAAATCATTCAGCAACACACTTGCTTCATCAAGCTATTAAAGATGTATTAGGCGATCACGTTAATCAAGCAGGTTCTTTGGTTCACCATGATTATCTTAGATTTGACATAACGCATCCCAATAAAATTTCAAAAAATGATTTAAACGCGATTGAAGATATTGTAAACAAAAAAATTAAAGAAAAAATAAATGTAGAAACAAAAATCAAAAGCCTTGAAGAAGCAAAGAAAGAGGGAGCAACTGCATTGTTTGGTGAAAAATATGGCGATAAAGTAAGAGTATTATCAATGGGTTCATATTCAATGGAGTTGTGTGGTGGTACTCACGTTATGAACACAGGAGAAATTCAAAAATTCAAAATAAAACATGAAAAAGCTATTTCTACTGGAGTAAGAAGAGTACATGCTATTACAAATAAGCATGTAGATCTTTATTTACAAAAGAAAACAGAAGAGTTATCCCTTCAAGATCAGGCTCATCAGAAAAAAGAATTAGAACGAAAAAATCAAATAATGCTTCTAAATGCCGTGGATATAGAGTCAATTATTAGAGATAAAATTTCTTTTAATGATATTAATTTCTTGATAGCAGAAGTAAATTTGGGGTCAGCTGGAGATTTAAGGGAAATTAATAAAAAAGTCAGAAGTAATTTTACTTCTGGGTTAGTTTGTCTATTTACTGAGATTGAAGACAAAATAACTCTCTCAATTGGCGTATCAAATGATTTGATTAAAAAATCAATTATTGCAGGAGACTTAGTAAAAGATATAGCTCTGAAACTTGGAGGGAGTGGTGGCGGAAGAGAAGATTTTGCAATGGCTGGAATTTCCTCAAAAAATTCTACTGAAAAAATTAAAGATATAATAAAAAATACAATTACAATTATTTTGGAGAAAATATAATGCAATTTCAAAAAGTAAAAAATTCATATATAGTGCATGTCGAAAAAGGCGAAAAGGTTGTCGAATCGTTAACAAACTTTTGCAAGCAAAATAATATTCATTCAGCTCAGCTTGCAGGTATAGGCGCAGTAAAGAATATTGATATTGGAGCATATGATATTGATACAAAAGACTATATCCATAGAGTTTTTGATGAAATTTTAGAATTATTATCTTTTCAAGGCAATATTGCTTTAAAAGATGGAGAACCTTTTTTGCATGCACATATTACTTTAGGTAATCATGATATGGAAGTATTCGGCGGACACTTGTTTGAAATGGAAGTGGCAGCTGTTGGAGAGTTTATTATTCACGACTTTCAAAATGAAACCCATAGAAAATTAAATGAAGATATTGGACTTGCAACGTTAAGTCTATGCAAAATATAAGGAGAAAAAAATGTCAGAATTCAAATCACCTAATCCTGTTGGACCATATTCAATGTTCAGAGAGCTTGCATCTGGAGGTTGGATTAGCTCAGGACAAATACCTATAAATCCTGAAACAGGAGAACTAAATAACGATTCAATTCAAGAAGAAGTCCTTCAAGTTTTTAATAACTTGGAAGCAGTATTATCTGATAATGGGAAATCGATAAACGATGTTAAAAAGTTTTTAGTTTTTTTAACTGACTTATCCATTACACCTTTAGTTAACGCCGAAATAGAAAAAAGATTAATTGAGCCATTTCCTGCAAGATCTACAATACAAGTTGCAGGATTACCAATGGGAGCCAATGTAGAAATAGAATGCTTAGGATAATAACTTTCAACTTTATTTTTGTTATTTTTTTTACATCTATAACTTTAGCTCAACAAAAAGTAGACTTTAGAACACCAGAAGAGCAGGCAAAAAATCCAAAGATTGCTCTTAAAAAATCTTTAACATTTCCTGGAATGGGTCAAATTTACAATGATCAAAAAATAAAAGGATATTCGTTGATTGCTGCAGAAATATTTTCCTTATGGAGCTTTAATGAAAACAGAAAAAAACATAAAAACTATTCAGAAAGTGATGCAAAATCACAAGATTATTATTTAAGAGAGAGAAATCGTTTTGCTTGGATGGCAATTGGGTTGTACTTTTATGGAATACTAGATTCTGTTGTTGAAGCACATCTAGATAATTTTGATGAAATAGTCAAACAAAGCGATCCAATAAAAATTGAGGGGAATCAATGAAAAATAACAGAGAGCAATGGAGTTCAAAGGCAAGTTTTATTTTAGCTGCTGCTGGTTCAGCAGTTGGACTTGGAAATATATGGAAATTCCCTTACATAGCTGGCGAAAATGGTGGTGCAGCTTTTTTATTTATTTATTTAATTTGTATCCTGTTAATTGGTTTACCTATTTTAAATATTGAGATTCTACTTGGTAGAGCTACTAAAAAGAATCCTGTAGGCGCATTTAAAACCTTAACAAATAATCCTTTTTGGAAGTATGTTGGTGCGCTTGGAGTGTTAGCCAGTTTTACTATTCTTTCTTTTTATAGTGTTGTCGGAGGTTGGTCACTAGCTTATACTTACGAAGCTTTAATTGGAACTTTTAACACTCCTTCTTTTAATAATCCATCAACTGCAGGTGAATTCTTTAATTTAAAAAATAGTAGCCCTTTGTGGGTTTTGGGCTATCATACACTATTTTTATCTATTGTAGTTTTAATCTTGCTTTCAGGGGTGCGAGCAGGGCTTGAGAAAGCTAGCAAATTCCTCATGCCAATATTATTATTTATTATATTAATTTTGGTTGTTCAAGGGTTGATTTTGCCAGATGCAAACAAAGGAGTGTCTTTTCTTTTTCAACCTGATTGGTCAAAAATTAATGGTCAAACAATATTATTAGCATTAGGTCACGCATTTTTTACTCTAAGTCTTGGAATGGGAGCTATGATGACTTATGGAAGTTATTTATCAGATAATGATGATATCGTAAACGCTTCTTATTTAGTGGCATTTCTAGATACAGTTATTGCTATTCTTGCTGGCGTTGCAATTTTTACAGTTGTTTTTTCTTCAGGATATGATCCTACCGCGGGTCCTGGTCTAGTTTTCCATGTTTTACCACCTTTGCTTTCAGATCTTGCTGGAGGTTACTTTTTTGCTTTGCTTTTCTTTTTATTGCTATCAATTGCAGCAGTTACTTCTGGAATATCCATTTTAGAAGTAAGTGTTGCTTATTTAGTTGATGAAAAACAATATTCAAGGAAAAATGCAGTTCTAACTATGGCAGCTATGGTTTATCTTGCAGCGATTCCTTGCGCGCTATCATTTAATCTATTGTCAGATTTTACATTTAGTTTTCAAGAAAAAGCATTTACATTTTTTGATCTTGCAGATTATTTAGCATCAAATGTATTGTTACCATTTGGAGGATTTTTTATAGCGGTATTTGCAGGTTATGTCTGGGGAATTGATGAAGTGATAAAAAATCTATTAATTGGAGAGTCAAATTCCATTTATTTTGGAAATACAGTCTTTAAAAATCAGAAATTTAAATCTTTTTTCAATTTTACAGTAAGATACATATGTCCCATTCTAATATTCCTTGTATTTTTGTATTCAATTGGCTGGATTTAAAATAGATGATTAAAAAGTTTTTTCCTGTTGAATCAAAGCAATTTAATTTACTTGAAAAAGCATTCAACTCGATCAATAAAGATACAATTGATAGGTTGGAAATGTTTTTTCCAATGTGGTGCATGATTGCATTCCAGCATTACCTAATGAAATCTTATGATATAGCAATATTTAGATTAATGAGTATTGATTCAAATAAGAGCTATATATTTTCTTTAATTGCTGAAGATTTGTTTGGGGTGGTTAATATTATTATTCACACTTTTTTATTATTATGGTTGATGAATAAATTTGATTTTTTTGGACCTTTTAGAGCTGTTAAAATAGATTTTCAAACAAATTTTTTATTGTTTTTAGTGTTTTATTCATTGTTAAGTATAATAATTTTTGGAAAAATGATGTTTGGACTAATTTTAATGTTATCCATTTTATATTTTATTTATAGATCTGATAGTTTTTTGAGTAGAGTTGTTAGCCTTGTCTTCACATTAATTGCTATGATTTTTTCAATTAATATGAATGAACCTATTATTGCCTCATCTGCAGCAATCTATTTGCCAATTTTAATCATTTCTATGTTTTTAAAATCTCAAGAAATAACAGCAGTTCTTCAAAAATATCTCTTATTAATTATATTTATTTTTATATCTACAAAAGAACTATGGTTTGGATTTATCGGACTTGCATATTTAGTATTTTTCAATATGTACTATTATTTTACTTATAAGAGCAAGTATAATTGGCTTAAGTTAGACGCAGCTTAATAATCTGCTGGTTTTTTTTATCTTTATTATTAAATTGTCCAATGTTGACCTTAATAAAAACTTTTTATTCAAAAAAGTTAGCTATACAAACCATTCCTCATTTTGCGTCCGGAGATAATTATGTCAAATAACATTGAAAAAAAATTAACATTTGATGATGTTTTATTGGTTCCAAGAAAGTCATCAATTTTGCCAAAAGAAGTAGATTGTTCTACTCAGCTGACTAAGAAAATTTCTTTAAATATTCCTGTTATGAGCGCAGCAATGGACACCGTAACTGAATCTGATATGGCAATTGCTTTAGCGAGACAGGGTGGAATTGGAGTAATCCACAAAAATTTAAGCATTGAAGAACAGGCATTAATGGTCGATAAAGTCAAAAGATACGAAAGTGGTATGATAAGAAATCCTATCACATTAGATGAAAATAAGACCGTTAGGGATGCCAAGCAGTTGATGGAACAATATTCAATTGGCGGACTACCAGTGCTATCAAATAATAAATTAGTTGGTATAATAACAAAAAGAGATATTCGTTTTGAATCCAACTTAGATACCTTGGTTAAAGATAGAATGACATCAAAAAATTTAATAACTGTAACCTCTATTGAGAGCAATGATCAAGCAAAAGAAATTCTTCAAAAACATCGTATTGAAAGATTATTAGTTGTAGATGAAAATAATAACCTTGATGGATTGATTACAGTTAAAGATTTAACAAAAAAAGAAGAATTTCCCTATTCAACAAAAGATAAAAATGGAAGATTGAGAGTTGCAGCCGCAATAAGTGTTCGCGATGATTGGAAACAAAGAATTTCTGCTCTTGTTGAAGTCGGTGTTGATGCAATTGTAGTAGATACTGCCCATGGACATTCTCAGTTTGTTTTAGATTTGGTTTCAGAAATTAAAAATGAATTTCCAAACTTAGATTTAATTGCTGGAAACGTTGCTACTCCAGAAGCTACAGAAGATCTCATTAAATCTGGAGCTGATTGTGTTAAAATAGGTATAGGTGCAGGATCAAGTTGTACTACAAGAATTATTGCCGGAGTAGGCGTTCCTCAACTTTCTGCAGTTATTGACTGCGCTGAAATTGGATTCAAATATGATATACCGATAATTGCTGATGGTGGCATAAGATATAGTGGAGATGTTGCAAAATCGCTTGCTGCTGGTGCAAATGTTGTAATGCTTGGTGGCATGCTTGCAGGAATGGATGAAAGTCCTGGAGAAACTATAGTATATGAAGGTAGAAGATATAAATCATATCGAGGAATGGGTTCTTTAGCTGCTATGAAAGAAGGTGGAGGAGAAAGATACTTTCAACAAGAAAAAGATGAATTAAAACTTGTTCCAGAAGGCATTGAAGGTATGGTACCTTTTAGAGGTCCAGTAAATAATGCTATCTTTCAACTTATTGGTGGTTTAAAGTCATCAATGGGATATTGTGGTGCTAAAAATTTAAAATCCTTTCATAAAAATAAAAAGTTTATTGAAATATCATCAGCAGGAGTTAAAGAAAGTCATCCACACGAAGTAAGTATTATAAAGGAAGCCCCAAATTATCAAGGGCATGATAAATAGTTATTTACTTAAAGAATTTAAGTAATTAGTAATTTTTGATTTCTGTCTAGCTGCGTTATTTTTATGAATAACATTCTTGCTTGCCATTTTATCTATAAAAGACACTGCATCCGCGTAATGTACATCGGCAGATTTTTTAGATTCTGCAGTTAGTACGCTTTTAATCAAAGTACGCATTCTGGATTTGTTTTGAGAGTTGATAGCTCTTCTTTTCAAATCCTGTCTATCTCTTTTAATTTGTTGTTTATGTCTATCCATAAAATGTGGTTGCAACTTATTCTATAAAGCAATAGATGTCAATAATTTTCTAATTTGATTATTGTTTTAAGTTTTATCGTTTAAATTACGCTATGTCGTCAAAAAAGCTTAAAGAAGTCGCAGATAAAGCAAAGAAAAATGATTTTATCTCTATTTCAGAATTAATGTCTGGAATAGAAAATAATATTTTTTCAAGAAAACAGGTTTCTGAATATATCTTTAAAGAATCGCATGAATCGTTAAAAATTGGAATAACAGGACCTCCTGGTGCAGGAAAAAGCTCTTTAATGAATAAGCTAATTCCCTTGATTAGAAAAGCAGGTTTATCTGTTGGTGTTATTGCCATAGATCCATCAAGTCCAATTACTGGAGGATCTTTTTTAGGAGATAGAGTAAGAATAAATAATGCAGTTAATGATGAAAATGTATTTGTTAGAAGTATGGGTTCAAGAGCAGAGCTTGGAGGAGTAACAGAATTAGCTGAAGACTTTAGTGATATTTTAGCCTTTAGCGGAAAAGATATAATTTTTATAGAGACAGTTGGAGTTGGTCAATCTGAATATAGTGTTTCTGAAATAACTGACTTAACTGCCTTAGTTTTTGTACCAGAATCAGGAGATGAAATTCAGCTATTAAAAGCTGGAATCCTAGAACTCGCTGATATATTTGTTGTTAATAAATCGGATAGAAAAGATTCTAATTTGTTAGTCAAATCTATTAATAATATTATTTCATCAACCAAAAAAAATATTAAAAAAATCCCAATTTTTAAAACCAGTTGCAAAACTGGCAACGGGTTAGATATTTTCGCAAATGCGATTGTTGAATATTATAATTCAATGAAAGAAAATGAAGATATTCAAAACAGACAAGCAGTAAGATATAGCAGGAGAATTAAAACAATAATTGAAAAAGATATTTTAAAAAATTTTTGGAGTGAAAATAGATTATCTTTATTAGAAAAAATTGATAAATCTTCTATTAAAATGAAATCACCATATAAAATTGTTGACGAAATTAAGGGGGAAAAATGACTCAACAAGACATGTCGATAGTGGATCATTTAGAAGAATTGAGATGGAGAATTCTCAAATCATTAGGATCTATAGTTTTAATGTCCATTATAACTTTTAATTTTGCAAATTATTTAGTTGATATTTTGATACAGCCAGCTTTACAAATTAATTCTGATCTTAATCTACAAGTTTTAACAATCCAGGGAATGTTTTTATTGAAATGGAATCTTGCCATCATTGGCGGAATAATTTTATCTATTCCTGTGATTACAGTTCAAGTATGGAAATTTTTATCGCCAGGATTGTATGATAAAGAAAAAAAAATTCTTCTTCCTCTAATTTTAACAGCTTTTTTATGTTTTGTTTTAGGCGGCATGTTTGCCTATAAAGTAATATTACCATTTTCTTTAGATTTTTTTGCGTCAATGATAACTGCAGATATTCAAAATAATTTCTCGATTAATTATTATTTTAGTTTTGTGCTGTCTTTAATGATTGGAGCTGGACTTATATTTGAATTACCTGTCGCATCTTTTTTATTTTCTTCAATTGGATTACTTAATCCGGAGTTTTTAAAGACATATAGAAGAGAGGCAATTGCTGTAACTGTTATTCTTTCAGCTATAATTACACCACCTGATCCTATCAGCTTAATAATAATGTCAATTCCAATGCTAATTTTATATGAGATAAGCATTGCAGTTTCATGGTTTGCTAACAAACTATTTAAGAATCAGTAAAGATGAAGAAAATATTAATTATTAGAATGAGCTCTATTGGTGATATAGTTTTAGCGACATCATTTCTAGATTCAGTTAAAAAACAATATCCAAATTCATCCATTGATTTCTTAATTAAAAAAGAATTTTCTCCATTATTACATCATCATCCTCAAATTAACAATATTATTGAGCTTGATAAGTCAAAAGGTTGGAAAGGTTTAGTAAATTTAGGAAATCAGCTCAAGCATTTAGACTACGATCAGGTATTTGATATCCATAATGTTTTTAGATCAAAAATTTTATCTTTTTTCTTGAAAAAACAGACTTTTTTACAAATTAAAAAACCAAGATTAAAAAGATTTATGCTGTTCAATTTAAAGTTAAATTTTTTCAAAAAAGATTTTAGTCATATAAAGATGTATCACTCGATTTTAAAGGATAGTAACTCATTTCCAAGAACGTCACTACAGGTTTCCAGTGACGAACTTAACAAGGCAAAATTATTTTTGAAAAGTATAGGAGTAGAAAACAAATTTATATGTATTGTTCCTGGAGCAGCCTGGAAACAGAAACAACTTCCAGTAAATAAATATAACGAACTAATTGATTTACTTAATCAAAAATTTGAATTTAAGATTATTTTATTAGGTTCAAAAAATGACACAATTTGCGATGAAATAAAAATAGATGATAACGTATTTAATTTAAAAGATAAAACATCGCTTAGAATGGCAATGAGTATTTTATCAATATCTGAGCATACATTTGGAAGTGATACGGGACTTTTGCATGCTTCTGAGGCTTTAAATACTCCTGTTTCAATGATATTAGGGCCTACTTCTATGGAAACTGGGGCAGGCGTTAATCATCCAAATTCTAAATTATTTGAGAAAAATAATCTTTGGTGCAGGCCTTGTTCACAAAATGGCAAGAGGCCTTGCATAAGAAAAGAGCAATACTGCTTAACAGGAATAAATATCAATAAAATAGCTGAAACATTTCAAAAAGGATATTGATATGAAAATAATTTTTCTAATTTTATACAACTTTCTGATTTTCCCCATAATTTTTTTTTCATTTATAATTGCTCCATTCAATAGAAAGCTAAAAGAAGGCATAATTGGAAGGTTTGAATCGTTAAAAAATTTAAAGAAATTTGATTCATCAGCTTTTAATAAAAAATATTGGTTTCATGTTGCTTCTCATGGAGAGTTCCAACAGGTTGAAACCTTAATAAATTCATTTAAAAAAAATAACAATAATATTGGTGTAGTAGTTTCTTTTTTTTCACCATCAGGATTCAATAATGTTGATAATCAAAATATTGATTGTAAAGTGTATCTACCATTTGATTTTCCATTTACTATTTCAAGAGCTTTGAAAATAGTTAATCCTGACAAAATATTTTTTACATCAAATGATTTTTGGCCCAATTTTTTGTATTTATCTTATCTTAAAAAAATTGAGTTAATCTTAACCTCTGCGCGATTAAATGACGGTAATGATTTTAATTCCATTTTAAAGAATTTATACCAAAAAATGTTTCTTGATTTATTTAATTCTATTTTCACTATCACTGAAAACGATCAAAAATCTATTGCTAAATTAACTACTTCTTCAAATGTATTTTTTGCAGGAAATCCAAGGTTAGATAGAATTCTAAATAATATTTCTGATAAGAGCATTGATATTAAAGATAGACTAAATAAGAAAATTTTGGTTCTTGCAAGTATTTGGAAAGAAGATAACAATGTTTTATTTCCCGCTATATTTGAGTATCTAGAAAAAGTAAAAGATAGTAAGATTGTTATAGTACCACATGAAATAAATGATAAAAATATTTCTTTTTATTCATCTTTATTGAATGATAGATCAGTTTCTTATAAAATAATTGATACATATTGCAATATTCTTGATTTTGATGAAAGAGTGATTATTATTAACAAAGTTGGTTTTTTATCGAAGATTTACTGTCAAACTTTCTTGACATACATTGGCGGAGGTTTTTCAAAGAATGGAATACATAATCTAGCTGAGCCAGCAGCAACAGGTAATCCAGTAATCTTTGGCCCTAATTTTCAAAATTCTAATAAATTGGATGCTATTTCATTGAAAGCGCATAATGCAGGTTTTTCAGTTAATTCGCGTAAGGAACTTATTGAAATTATTGATAATTTATGTTGTATGGATTTTTACAACGAGTCTTCAAAAAATGCAATGAATTATGTTGCCAAACATAAAGGATCTACGCTAAAAATAATGGAGCTTTTATGAGCAAGATTTTTAAGTTTAAAGATATATTTCTTGTACCAAATTTAATAACTATTTTGAGATTTTTTTTAATTGCTCCAATGATTATTACATTTCAAAAAGGAATGCAGAATTATTTTATAATTATTTTAGCTATTTCTTTATTGTCAGATTTTCTTGATGGAATTGCAGCTAGAGTTCTTGATCAGAAATCAGACCTAGGTAAGACTTTAGATCCTATTGCAGACGGAGTCACACTTTTTGCTTTTATTATACTTTTCAATCGACAAGGATTTATACCAGACTGGTTTACAATTTTTTATTTTTTAAGACAGCTTACCATACTTCTTTTTTCTTTGTGGTACTTATCAAAATTAAAAACTGTATATGGATCCAATATTTTAGGAAAGACAGGAGTATGTTTTTTAGGTGCAGTGCTATGCATATTTGCTTTAAGAATTGATACTTTAATTTATATAACTCCGTATTTATTGAATATATCTGCAATCTTATTGTTTGTTAGTCTTTTAGATTATTTAAGATTTTTTCTTAATCTTCATAAAAATAATAGCACTAATTGACATACATTTTATTTTACTTTATCGTTAATAATTTATAAATTATTAGTCATTATGGCAGACTTTAAAGTAGAATCAAAATTTTCTCCTGCTGGAGATCAACCATCGGCAATATCTGAATTATCTGAAGGATTAAAAAATGGATCTGATCATCAAACTCTTTTAGGTGTTACCGGATCAGGTAAAACCTATACAATGGCAAAAGTAATTGAAGAAATTCAAAAACCAACATTAATTATTTCTCATAATAAAACTTTAGCTGCGCAGCTTTATGGAGAATTCAAAAATTTATTCCCAAATAATGCTGTGGAGTATTTTATAAGCTACTATGATTACTATCAGCCTGAATCCTACATGCCTGTTACAGATACTTTTATTGAGAAAGATTTCTCAATGAATGAAGAGATTGATCGATTACGACTTAAGGCAACAAGCTCGCTTTTACAGAGAAAAGATGTGATTGTGGTAAGTTCTGTTTCTTGTATTTACGGTCTTGGAAATCCTAAAGAATGGAAAAAACAAGTTGTTCACTTAAAATTAGATTCTCAAACAAGTCGAAGCAGTTTAACTGAATTTCTTGTTGATATTTATTATCAAAGAAATGACCAGGTTTTAGAAAGATGTAACTTTAGAATACTAGGAGATATTTTTGAAATTTATCCCGCTTATGAAGACAAAGCGATAAGAGTCGATATTTTTGATAACCGCATTCAGTCTATTGTTTCATTTGATCCATTAACAGGCGAAGAGCATAAAGAACATGAAGAGTTTTATTTATATCCAGCTAGACATTTTATTTCTGATAAAGATAAAAATGATTCTGTAATTAAAAAAATTAGAAGTGATTTGAAAAGTAGATTAAAATTTTTTAATGAAAATGAAAAATTTCTCGAAGAACAAAGAATTGGACAGAGAACTAATTTTGATATTGAAATGATTGAAGAGATTGGTTATTGCTCTGGAATTGAAAATTATTCTAGATATTTTGATGGTAGAAAAGAAGGTGAAAGACCATTTACTTTGATAGACTTTTTTCCAGATGATTTTTTAACAATCATAGATGAATCTCATGTAACATTGCCTCAAATTCAAGCGATGTATGGAGGCGATAGAAAGAGAAAAGACAACTTGATTGATTTCGGATTTAGACTTCCTTCTGCTTATGATAATAGACCATTAAAATCGGAAGAATTTGCATCTTTGCAAAATCAAGTCATATATGCATCTGCTACACCATCTTACAGAGAGTTGGATTTGTCACAAGGAGCTATAGTTGAGTTGATTAATCGACCAACTGGGCTTGTAGATCCAGAATTAATCATTAAACCTTCTAGCGGTCAAATTGATGACCTTATATCAGAAATTAAAATTAGATCTGCTAAAGATGAAAGATGTCTGGTAACAACATTGACCAAAAAAATGGCTGAAGATTTATCAGAATATTTAAGCTCGGTTGGATTAAGAGTAAGATATCTGCATTCTGAANTTAAAACAATTGAAAGAGTAAAAATTCTTCGAGATTTAAGATTAGGCGATTTTGATGTCTTGGTTGGAATAAACCTATTAAGAGAAGGCTTAGACCTTCCTGAGGTATCTCTTGTTGCAATATTGGATGCTGATAAAGAGGGATTTCTTAGATCTAAAAGTTCGCTGGTACAAACTTCTGGAAGAGCAGCTCGTCATATTGATGGAAAGGTTATTCTGTATGCAGATAAAATTACTGATTCAATGCAATATTTAATTGATGAAACAGATAGAAGGAGATCTATTCAGCTTGAATACAATAAGAAAAATAAAATAACCCCAAAAACTGTAAAAAAATCGGTAGATGAAATTATGCAAGCAACTCGTGTTGCTGAGTCATTTAAGGAAAGCGATATAGAAGTTAAAAGAGATATAGCCACAGATAGATTTTTAAACGAAGATAAAAAAATTGTAGTTGAAATGATTAGAGAAGAAATGTTAGAAGCAGCAGAAAATTTAGAATTTGAGAAAGCCGCTAAATTGCGCGATGAAATGAATAAGCTAGAAAAAGAAATTAAATTATAGATTATGGAGAAATTATGAATATTGATTTAGTAAAGCAAAAAGCAGGAATCATTGGAGAAAGTGAAGGAATCAATCAAGTATTAGAAATGGTTGCGCAAGTAGCCAGTGTTGATATATCTGTCCTCATTAATGGAGAATCTGGCACAGGTAAAGAGCTTGTAAGTAAAGCGCTACATCTCGGAAGCAAAAGAGCTTCTAGTGATCTAGTAATTGTAAATTGTGGAGCAATTCCTGAAGGAATAATTGAAAGTGAACTTTTTGGACATAAAAAAGGTGCGTATACTGATGCTAGCGATTCAAGAAAAGGATATTTTGAAACTGCAAACAAGGGAACTATTTTTCTTGATGAAATTGGAGATATGCCAATAGAAACACAGGTAAAGGTTTTAAGAGTTTTAGAATCGGGTGAGTTTATGAGAGTAGGTGATTCTATTACAAAAAAAACGGATGTTCGCGTTCTTGCTGCAACCAATAAGGATTTAGGGAAGCTTGTAAGGGAAGGAAAATTTAGGCAAGATTTATATTATAGGCTTAAAACGGTAACTATCAATATTCCTCCTCTAAGACATAGAAAGAATGATATAAGACTTTTAGTTGATAGATTTGCTTTGCAATTCAGTAGATCAAATAATATTAAGTACAAAGGCTTTACACCTGAATCAATTAAAGAGATGTATAATTATCATTGGCCGGGAAATGTTAGAGAGCTTAGAAATTTCGTTGAAAGTATTCTTATATTACAAAAAGGAGAAAGAATAACTGCTGAAATGGTGAGCAATCAATTGGCTGGAGATATACTTGACTATAATCAGTCAAATGATTCATTGCCAGTTGTTGTGAATCGCGATCCCGATCAAGCAGAAAGGGAATTGATTTTAAGACAGTTACTTTTTCTTAGACAAGATATTGAAGATTTAAAATTAATGATGAAAGAATCTAGTTTTTCTGATTTAAATTCTTCTAGAAGTATTAATCAGTCATTTGACTCAACAATTCATAATAATGAAATTATTAATCAAGATGATAATCTCATAAAAGGCGAAGCAATTGGCGCATTTAACACTAAAGATTTAGAAAAAGAAATGATTATTAGAACTCTGGAACATTTCAATAATAATAGAAGAGCTTCAGCGAAATCTCTAGATATGAGCGAGAGAACTTTATATAGGAAAATTAACGACTATGGTATTGAAAAAAAGATTAAAAAAGATAACTAATTTTTGTTGTATAATTTTACTGACGGGATGTAGTTATTACTCTATGGCAGGGTCTATTCCTGCAAATATTAATAATGTTAATATTCCGCTCTTTCAAAATGATACTGCTGAGTTTGAGCTTGCTGAAAATTTAACATCAAAAATTACTCAAGAAATTGCTTCACAGAATATTTTAAAAGTAACAAATATTGAAAATAGCGATAGTTCAATTATAGGAATTGTTACTGATGTTTCTGATGGCCCATTTTCTTTTGATAGCAATGAGCAAGTAGATGAATACAGATTTTCTTTTTCAGTTAAAGTTAAATGGATAGATAATGAAAATGATATAAACTTAATTGAAAAAACTTTTTCAGGCTTTGGAACTTATAGTATAAATAATGACCCTTCATCTGATGGCTTAGATAATGATAATGATGGACTTTTAGACGAAAATGATGATGACGAATTTGGCGATTCAAGAGAGCTGGCGATTAATATTGCTATTAACAAAATTGCATCAGATATTGTAAATTCAATCCTTTCAACATGGTAAAAAAATGGAAAATGTAACTATAAATAAATTAAAAGATTTTATCGGTAAAGAAGTTCAGTTAAATGGATGGATTTACAATATGAGATCTATTGGTAAAATCTGGTTTGCAATCGTAAGAGACGGTACCGGTTTTGTTCAATGCGTAGTAACAAGCAACGATGTTAGTTCAGAAGTATTCAAGCTTGATACATCTTTAACACAGGAGTCATCAATTCAGATTACTGGGATTGTTCAAGAAGACTCACGATCTGATCTTGGGGTAGAGATTCTTGTAAAGGATATGAAGGTTATTCATATTGCTGAAGAATATCCCATTGCGCTAAAAGAGCATGGTGTTAGCTTCTTAATGGATAATAGACATCTTTGGTTGCGTTCCAAAAAACAGTTCGCAATAATGAAAGTCCGTCAAAATATTATTAAATCTATAAGAGATTTTTTTGATAACAGAGACTTTGTTTTAATTGATTCTCCAATGTTTACTGGAAACGCAGTCGAAGGAACAACAACTCTTTTTGAAACTGATTATTTCAATCGCTCTGCCTATTTAACTCAAAGCGGACAATTATATCAAGAAGCAGGTGCAATGGCTTTTGGAAAAACTTATTGTTTTGGTCCTTGTTTTAGAGCTGAGAAATCAAAAACAAGAAAACACTTAACTGAATTTTGGATGGTAGAACCAGAAATGGCCTTTTGTGATTTAGATCAAAATATGGATTTAATAGAAGAATTTATCACCCATATTGTTTCGGAAAGTTTAAAGAATTGTAAAGATGAGCTTAAAATCTTAGAAAGAGATATATCGTTGCTTGAAAAGGTAAAATCGCCATTTCCAAGAATTACCTATGATGAGGCAGCAAAAATTCTTAATGATAATGGTCAAAAATTTGAATATGGGAGCGATTTTGGATCTCCGGACGAAGAATTAATAGCTTCAAAATATGATAGCCCTGTCATGATACATAGCTGGCCTCATGAAACAAAAGCTTTTTATATGAAAAGAGACGATTCCGATAAGTTAGCTTTAGGAGTCGATGTTATTGCTCCTGAAGGTTATGGCGAAATTGTAGGTGGAGGACAAAGAGAGGACGACCATGATACTCTTGTAAAGCGTATTGAAGATCATGGGCTTCCTGTAAGCGCATTTAAGTGGTATTTAGATTTAAGAAAGTATGGATCTGTAACTCATTCAGGTTTTGGTCTCGGTTTAGAAAGAACTGTTTCTTGGATTTGTGGAATTGATCATGTAAGACAAACTATTCCTTTCCCTAGAACAATGGGAAGATTGGAGCCCTAATGAAATTTGATGGCAGAATTGCTGTTTTTGGAGGAAGATTTATAACTGAAGAAATTTATAATGACACTGTAGAAATTGGAAAAAGAATGGCAGAAAAAAATTGGCTAGTTTTTTGTGGTGGCGGTGAAGGTGTCATGGAGGCCATTGCAAAAGGAGTTTCAATAGGCAATGGGACTTGTATTGGTATTTTAAAAGATAAAGATTTCAAAACTGGAAATAAATTTCTTAGTATTCCCATTTCAACAGGAATGGATATAACTAGAAATGCATTAATTAGCTACAATTGCGATATTGGAGTCGCTATTTCAGGTGCATATGGAACTTTAAGCGAAATAGCATTTACTTTAGCCCAAGAAAAACAATTGATAGCTTATAATAGTTGGGATATTCCTAAGTCTATTCAAGTAGAAACTATTGACTCTTTAATTGAGGAAGCAGATAAGTGTCTCAAGCTATAAATGTTGCTGTTTGCCAGATAAATCCAACTCTTGGAAGTTTTAAAACTAATCTTGAAAAGATTTCTTCTAGCTATCTTGACGCAATAAAAGATGGAGCAGATCTTGTCATTTTCCCGGAGATGTCTATTACAGGATATCCTCCTCAAGATTTGTTAAGCAATAATAGATTTATTGAAAAAAACATTTCATCCTTAAAAGATTTATCTAAAATCGTCACTGTTCCATGTATTGTTGGATTTGTAGATAGAGTTGATGGTAAAAATTTTAACGCAGCAGCAATATGTCAAGACGGTAAAGTCGCTTTTAAGTACCACAAAATACACTTACCAAACTATGACGTTTTCGATGAAAGAAGATACTTTTCAAATGGAAATTCTATTGGAATTTTTTCTTTAAAAATTAGAGATTCAAAATATAATATTGGTCTTCAAATCTGTGAAGATTTGTGGGATGATGAATACGATAGAAAGCTTTCAGCTGAATTAATGAAACATAATCCTGACTTAATTATTAATATTTCAGCTTCACCATTTGCTCAAGACAGAAAAGAAGAAAGAGTTAATCTTGTTAAGCGCAAATTTAAAGGGGCTAATTGTCCTTTTGTTTATTGCAATTTAGTTGGAGGGCAAGATGAATTGATTTTTGATGGATTTTCAATGATTTTTGACAAGAACATGAATTTAATTGAAATGGCTAGCGGGTTTATTGAAGAAACTATTTTAACTGATTTAAAAACATCAAAATCTATTCCATCATTTTCTAAAAATAAGCAGCTTTTTGATGGGCTATCATTAGGAATAAAAGATTATTTTACTAAAACTGGTCATAGTAAAGCAGTAATTGGCCTTAGTGGCGGTATTGACTCTGCTTTAGTGGCTTGTTTAGCTGTCAATGCTTTAGGAGCTAAAAATGTAAACTTAATTTCTATGCCCTCTAGATTTTCAAGCAATCATAGTAAGATTGATGCTAAACAATTAGCTAAAAATTTAAAAACAAATTTTGAAACAATTGATATAGATGGGTTATTTGAAAAATATTTGGATGTACTTTCTCCTAGTTTTAAAGGATTGGATAAAAATGTTGCAGAAGAGAATATTCAATCAAGAATTAGAGGAAATCTATTGATGGCTATGTCAAATAAATTTGGTTACTTAGTACTTTCAACTGGCAACAAAACAGAACTAGCACTTGGATATTGCACTTTATATGGCGATATGAGTGGAGGATTATCTGCAATTGGAGACTTAAATAAAACTGAAGTTTATAACCTTTCACAATGGATAAACAACGACAAGGAAGTTATTCCTAACAATATCATCAAAAAAACTCCTTCTGCTGAGCTTGCTCCAGATCAATTCGATCCATTTGATTATGAATTAATAAGTCCATTAGTTGATGAAATAGTAATGGATAATAGTGAGTCTAAAAGTTCAGATGACGAGTTTTTAAGCCTCAAAAAGAAGATAAATATTAATGAGCATAAAAGAAGACAGGCAGCTCCTGTTTTAAGGGTAAGTAGAAAAGCGTTCGGTATTGGAAGAAGAATACCAATTGTAAATCATTTTCATGAATAGCACAAAACCGATTAGAAATTTTTGCATTATTGCACATATTGATCACGGTAAGTCTACCTTAGCAGATAGATTGCTTGAGCATACAGGAACCATTTCAAAAAAGAAAATGCAGAATCAAGTTCTTGACAACATGGAGCTTGAAAGAGAAAGAGGAATTACAATTAAAAGTCATTCCATTAGAATTAGCTACAAAGACTTTATATTAAATTTAATTGATACACCTGGTCACGTAGATTTTACATACGAAGTTTCAAGAACTTTATCTGCGAGTGAAGGCGCCTTATTAATTGTTGATGCAGCACAAGGTATTGAAGCTCAGACAGTCACAAATTATTTATTAGCTCTTGAAAATGAACTTGAAATAATTCCTGTGATTAATAAAGTAGATTTACCGAATGCTGATATTGAAAATGTCACAGCGCAAATTATTGAAATGGTAGGATGTAATAAGGAAGATATTTTACTTGCTAGCGCTAAAACAGGCGAAGGGATAGAAGATATTTTGAATGCAATTACTTCAAAAATTCCTCCTCCAGATGAACCAAAAAATGAAGAGTTTAAAGGTTTAATTTTTGATTCAATTTATGATAGATATAGAGGGGTTGTAGCTTATGTGAGGGTATATGAAGGTTCCTTGAAAAAAGGAAGTAGAATTAAATTTTTTGCGCATGATACTCATTATGATGTTGATGAAGTTGGACATTTTATTATTGATAGAAAAAAATCCGATTCAATCAAAGCAGGAGAAGTAGGCTATATAATCGCAAATGTTAGAGACATTGAACATGTTCTTGCTGGTGATACAGTTACAAATTTTAATAAACCATGTAAAGAAGCTTTACCGGGATTTCAAAAAATAAAACCCATGGTTTTTTCAGGCCTTTTTCCAGCAGATGCGGGTGAGTATGATGATCTTAGGACTGCACTTGAAAAATTGAAACTTAATGACGCATCACTTTCTTTTGAGCCTGAGGTAAGCGATGCACTTGGTTTTGGCTATAGATGTGGCTTTTTAGGGTTATTGCACATGGAAATAATCCAAGAAAGACTTGAAAGAGAGTTTAATTTATCCATTGTCACAACTAGTCCTAATGTTAAATATTTAGCAAATCTAAAAGATGGCACTCAAGAAGAGGTTCAAAGACCTGCATTGTTACCAGAACCAAAATTCTTGGAGAGCTTAATGGAGCCTATAGTGACAGCAGAAATTTTAACTCCTGTAGATTATATTGGTAATGTCATGAAGATTTGTGAAGAAAAAAGAGGAAAATATAAATCTACTCAATATTTATCTAAATCTAAGGTACAGCTCATCTATGATCTCCCTCTTGGAGAAATACTTTTTGATTTTTATGATAGAATTAAATCTGGTTCAAAAGGGTATGCATCATTTGATTATACTTTTAAAGAATATAAAGAGAGCAAGTTAGATAAATTGGACATTTTAATAAATAAAGAGCCAGTTGATGCCTTATCAATGATTTGTTCAAAAAAAGACTCTTACCATAGAGGTCTAGCCTTATGTCAAAAATTAAAAGAATTAATTCCAAGACATCAAATACAGATTCCTATTCAAGCATCGATAGGTACTAGAGTAATTGCAAGAACAAATATTGCTCCTTTCAGAAAAAATGTTACTGAAAAGCTCTACGGTGGAGATGTAACTAGAAAGAATAAATTGCTTCAAAAGCAGAAAAAGGGTAAGAAAAGAATGCGTACAATTGGCAGAGTTGAAGTTCCGCAAGAAGCCTTATTAGCCGTTCTCAAAATTTGATATGCTTCAAGATTATTTTTCTAAATCAAAATCATTATTTTATAGCCTTCTTATTACATTACCTTTATTTCTGATATATGAAATGGGTATTTTTTTTATGTTTCAAACAGGTATTTCCTTCGCAAAAAATGGAGGCGATGTTTTAATTGAAGAATTTATTAAAATGCTTGGATTAAACGGATACTATGCTGCAAGTTCAATATTTATTGCTGTATTATTTTTTATTTTAATTTCTCAAAGAAAAAATTTCAAAACATTTAACATTAACTATAATTATTTATTTTTTATGACGATAGAATCTTTAGCTTATGCATATGTATTATTATTTTTTTTAAAAAATATTTATCTATTTCAAGGTGAAAATTTTAATTGGTTGAGCAATTTCATTTTATCTATTGGTGCAGGTTTATATGAGGAGTTAATATTCAGATTTCTATTGATATTCATTCTTGCAAAAAGCATATCATTTATTTTAAAAACAAAAGAGTTTTCTTCATTAATACTATCTATTGTAGCTAGTTCAATTCTTTTTTCAACGTTTCACTATATTGGTGAAGAGTCATTTACCCCCATCTCTTTCACATTAAGATTTTTAGCTGGTATTTACTTATCTACAATTTATATTAATCGAGGATTTGGGATAGTTGCATTAACTCATGCATTTTATGATTTATTTGTTATTTTTCGTTTAACTTAGCTTATGAAAAAAACATTTATTTATTTACTATTTTTCAGTCAAGTATTTGGTCAATCTGTTATTGATACATTATCTGTGACNGTNTATCCAGAATTTTCTTATCCTGGCGTTGCAATAGAATANAAATTTGATAAATCAAANAATAACGATTTTACTTTCCCAATTCCTGCAAATATAGATTCTGTTTTATATACAATTTCTACAGATAGTTTAGAATTTGAACAAATAGTTCAGGTTGAAAATAATTTGCTTAAAACTTTAAATAAAAACGGGAATCATACAATTTATTTGTTTTTAGATAAGTTTATAAAAGATCCAGGTCCTAGAAGATTTTCATATAATTTTGAGTCATTACAAGATATTAATACTTTAATATTAGGGGTTCAAATTCCTTTTGGATCCGAAGAGTTCCAAATCTCAGCAGAAAGTTTTGAACTTGAGAAAGTTCGCGATCAAAATGGCTTAACCTTTTATCAGGGAATAAATAATAATTTTAGTACTGCAAATAATTCTTTGATTAATTTAAAGTATTATAATCCTCATGGAGGAACTTCTATCCAGTATGCTGCTAATATAAGTACACAAGATTCTTCTGTGCAACCTCCACCATCTGCAAGTGACAAGTTTGTCAGATACCCTTTATTGACTTGGGAACCGATGTTAATGTTTTTTTTATTATCTTTATTTATTGTATTTATGTATGAATTTCAAAGGTCAAAAAATGATTAAAAGAAGCTTTATTATATTTTTTACAATCATTTTTGTAATTAGTTGTGAATATAAAAGGGATGCAATCGGCGGAAATGACGACATTGTTGTGCTCGCAGCTAAAGAAGATAGAGAAAAAATTAGAAACCTTTTATCGATTATTTTTAACGAAACTATTTTAACTCCGTCTCCTGAATCTTTTTATAATATTAAGTTTGCAGATCCTGAAAGTTTTTCAGCATTAAAAACGCAAACTAACCTTGTTGTTGCCTCAATCGGCAGCTATGAATTAAACCCAGGTACTAAGCTTGCGAAGGAACTCTTAGGGGAAAATGCTTTCAAAAAAACTCTAACAGAAGTTCCAGTAATACTTTCTAAGGATCAATTCGCAAAAAATCAATTATTTATGATTTTAAGTGGAAGCACTCCAGACCAAATTAAAGATTATTTAGTAGCCAACGATGAATTTATTAGAAATCAATTTGATGAAAACTTTTTCAGTAAACAATCTCAATATTTTTTAGAAAATGAAAGACAGGAAGAGCTTGAGAAAGATCTTCAACAAAAATACAATTGGAATATGAAAATACCATGGGGATGGGAGTTAATAAAAAATGATAGCGAAGAATCATTTTTTTGGATTGGACATGAATTACCTTTTAGATGGATTGCAGTTCATTGGAGAGACGGTAATTTTTTCAGCGAAGAAGAAGTCTTAGAATATGTAAAAGAATATCCCCAAATGTATTTTGAATCAATTAGATATAATCAAGAATATATTAATATTGAATTTAAAGATTTCAAATCTGAATCATCATACGAAGTCTCTGGTTTATGGGAATCTATTGATGATGCTAAAGGTGGTCCATTTAGAGGATACTTATTCTATGACTATGAAAATGATAGAACATTTTATATAAGTTATCTAGTTTTTAATCCTGGTGGAAAAAAAGCATTTTATATGCGACAACTTGAGATGATTGCTAAAACAATAGATATAAACTAATGAAAAACTTGGTCATTCTTCCAACCTATAATGAATCAAAGAATATTGTTAAAACAATTGATTTGATTTTTGATCAAAATATAGATGTGGATATTTTAGTTATTGATGATAATTCACCTGATAATACAGCAAGTATTGTCGAGGGATTGAAAAATAATAAAATTTTCATTTTAAAAAGAGAATCAAAGAAGGGTTTAGGATCTGCATATGTAGATGGTTTTAAATGGTCTATAAAAAATAATTACGATAAAATTATTCAAATGGATGCAGATTTATCGCATGACCCTAATGAAATTGTACCAATGTTTAATCTTTTAGACCAATATGATTTAGTAATTGGAAGCAGATACAAAGGTGGATTAAGAGTTATTAATTGGCCTATTCAAAGGCTTTACATTAGTTATTTTGCAAATTTATATGCTAAGATTATTACTGGAGTACCTTTGAAAGATCTTACTGCTGGATTTAAAGCATGGAAGGTTGAAACACTAAAAAAAATTAAATACAATGAATGTTCATCTCAAGGTTATTGCTTTCAAATAGAGACTTCATTTAGAGCTCATCAAAAAGGTTGTAAATTGGTAGAACATCCTATAGTTTTTACAGATAGAACGGTAGGTGAATCTAAAATGAGTAAAGCAGTTATGTTGGAAGCAGTATTGAAGGTTTGGCTATTTGGGTTCTGGAGATTATTTAGGTTAAAAAAATGAAAAAACATTATTTACCATTTGAAAAACCTCTTAAAGATTTAGATTTTGAAATAGAAAAACTAACTATTTCTGAACCAGATTCTGAAAAATTAAATGAATTAATAAAAGAGAGAAAAGAATTAGAAAAAAATATTTTCTCAGAGCTATCTCCTTGGGAAACTGTTCAATTAGCAAGACATCCTAATAGACCATATACGCTTGATTATATCAATGCATGGTGCGATAATTTTACTGAGCTTCATGGTGATAAAGCTTTTGCAGATGATAACGCTGTTATTGCTGGAATTGGAATGATTGAAGATACTAAAGTTGCAATCATTGGACAGCAAAAAGGAAGAAATACTAAAGATAATATTTTTAGAAATTTTGGAATGATGAAGCCTGAAGGGTATAGGAAAGCTTTGAGGGTAATGAAGCTAGCTGAAAAGTTTAAACTACCAATTGTAACCTTAATTGATACTCCTGGAGCAGATCCGGGAATTGGTGCAGAGGAGAGAGGTCAAGGGTACGCTATTGCGAACAATCTTTTCGAAATGGCATCTATTAAGACTCAAATTCTGTCAGTTGTAATAGGAGAGGGTGCAAGTGGAGGAGCTTTAGGTATTGGCCTATGCGATAAGATGATTATGTTAGAGCATACTTGGTTTTCTGTTATTAGCCCTGAAGGATGCGCATCAATTTTATGGAAAGACTCTACAAAAGCTCCTGAAGCTGCTGAATCTTTAAAGCTAACTCCAAAAGACTTAATGGAGCACAATATATGCAATATGATTGTTTATGAGCCTTCTGGGGGCGCACATAGACATTTTGATTTAACTGCATCAACATTAAAAGAAACAATATTAAATGAGCTTAATGATTTAAAGAAAAGTGTAAATAAAGATTTTCTGGAAAATAGAGTTGCAAGATATGATAAGCTTGGAACTTTTAGAGAAGATTAATAAAAGTCGTATCTATAATCTTCAATATCTGAATTGTCTCTGAGAGCTTGTAACCAATTAGCCCATAATAGATTTTGTCTTTGGATAAGTAAGCTAAATTTAATCGATTCTTTCTTTTCTTCGAAATCATTTGAATTTATTTCATCAATTTCAATTACTTTAACAAATGCCTGACCTCTGATAGTTGGTAATGGACCAAAAGTATCACCAGCTTTAGCATTAGCTAGTGCACCTACTATAAAATTACTTTTTCCAATTGAATCAAAACTACCTATTAGGCTTGCACTAGATTCAGCTACATATTCGAAAGATTCATTTTCTTTTGCAAGCTCAGAAAGATTCATTTCTTGAGCAGAATTATCTTTGAGAGATTGTGCTAAACTTTTGATTTGTTCTTTTTTAAAGTTTGATAAAAATTCATTTTTAAGGTCATCTTTGACATCCTCAAAGCTTAAGGTTGATTCATCTGATATTGAGTCTAGGAAAAAAACACCATAAAAATTATCGTTTTTGATAGCATCTGATGTTGCACCTTCAACATTATTGAAAGCAAAATTAACTGCACTTCTAGCGACACCGAAATCGTCAATAAAAATTGATTCTTTTCTTATTGGGCTTGATTCTTTTACTTCAAGTCCTAATGAATCAGCAAGTGCAAAAAATCCAAATTCAGTCGCTTCTAATGCAAATATGCTTGCAGTATCTTTTAATTTATTTTCAGTTCCTCTACCAGGTGTGATAGTAAGAAGAATATGAGAAGTATTTACTTGTTCAGATTCATCTACAACTCTTTTATCATTAATTTTAATAACATGAAATCCATAGTCAGTGAGTATATTGGGCCTACAATATCGCCTTTTTTACCATCAAATGAAGCAATTTCAAATTCAGGAAGCAGTTGACCTTTGCTGTACCATCCAAGACTACCACCTCTTAATTCTTGAGGATTTGCGCTATTGCTTGGATCTTCAGTGTACATATTAGCTAATTGAGCAAAATCTTCTCCGTTGTTTATTCTGTAGATTAAATTCTCTGCTTCAAGCTTAACTCTTAAAGTATCATTTGCATCAGAAATAATAGGCCATTTAACATATTGCATAAATCTTGTCTCGGGTTGATCATAGTCAGCAATATTTTTATTGTATAGATCTAGCAGTTCATCATTAGTTGGTCTATTTTCAATCATTGAATTATAAAAGTCATTATCTATGGCCTTGTCAGTTATATGTAAGACCTCAAGTTTATGATTTACGAATCTTTTCTTATAATCTTTAAGAACTTCATCAGCATGAATTGCAGACGCATTAATAATGTACTGCTGAAGTTTATAGTTAGGCAAATAAACGTTTTGCATAAAATCCTCGATGGGCTTCCAATCTATTTGATCGGGAGTTAGCACAGCATTAAGATATTTTTCCAAATCAAATCTCCCAAAAGATTGAAATGCTTCACTGTTTTGAAGAAAGGGAGGAGGATTATTTTTCATCTGAAAAAGAACTTCTTCTTCTGACACGATAATTTTATTTTTCTCTATTTGTTCTTGAATAATTAAATCTGCAATTAATCTTTCCCAGACTACAGCTCTAATATATTCTCTTTCTTCATCTGAAACAGGTTTTCCAGATTGAGAATCTAATCTATTAATTTCATTGGATACTAATTGGTTAAAGTCTTCAAAAAGAATTGGTTCTCCATTTAAAGAACCAACTTCATTGCCTTGTCTTTGACCAAAAATATCTGTAATACTTGCTCCACCTACAAGTCCACCGATAGCCATACTAGTAACAAAGAGGACCAATATAGTCCACATTACTACTTGCATTCTATTTCTCATGCTGGTTATTATGCCCATAGACAGCAAATTTATAACAGCAACAATGTTTATGCAAACCTATTAAAAAATTTGATATTGGATAGTTTATTCCATAGAAAATAATTATTATTAAGCTATGAGATATAAAATACACATTTTTACTGCTATGTTAATAAGCAGTATTTTTGCACAAAGCGAAATATCGCTTAAGAGTGTTTTAGATGGAACTTTTAGTACAGAATCTATTGGTAGGTATACTTGGAAAAATAGTACCGACTCGTATTACTTTTCAACAAAAAGCGATAGTGGGTTAGATTTTTATAATTACAACCTTGCATCAAATGATACGACAAAAGCATTCAGTATTCCAAAAACGTTAATCGATAATTTTTCATATTCGTTTAGTCCAAATCAAAAAAAATTATTATTAAAGAAAAACTCAGTGAAGCTTTGGAGACATTCATCATTTGGTACGTATTATATTTATGATATTGAATCGAGCTCTTTAACTTCAGTTACTTCAAATCCAGATAGTTTGAGAAATGTTAAATTCTCTCCAGATTCTGAAAATATAGCTTTTGTTAGAAATGATAATAATTTATACCTCTTCTCTTTGGCAACTAATTTAGAAGAGCAACTTACTTTTGATGGAAGCGATGATATTCTAAATGGACATTTTGGATGGGTCTATGAAGAAGAATTTGGGACCTATGATTCTTATAAATGGAGCCCTAATAGCAAGCATATTGCATTTATTAGAGAAGACCAAACTTATGTTAAAAAATATCCACTAGTTGATTACGAATCTCAGTATCCTGTAGTTAAGTATATTCGCTATCCTAAGACTGGAGAAGATAATCCAGTAGTGTCAATAAGCATTTTAGATTTAGAAAATAAAGAATATAGATCAGTCAATCTTCCGCATACTGCATATTATATTCCTGACATTATTTGGCAAAATAATTCAGAAAATTTGTTTTTTGCGACTCTTAATCGCAAACAAAATGATTGGAATTTGTATAGATATGATTTTGCTATGAATAATGGAGAGTTAATACTGAACGATTCTAACGATTCATGGATTGATAGAGATCCATTTACAGTTCCTCAAGAAATTGGAACATGGACTACAAAAGGCGGCTTTAGTTTTGCGATCTTAGAAAATGGTGAAATTATTTGGTTATCTGAACGAGATGGATTCAATCATATTTATAGGAGCAGACCTGATGGAAGATTTATTAACCAGATTACTAGAGGAGATTGGGAAGTTAGTACAATCAATGCAATAGACTATAATAATGAGATTATCTACTTCACTGCCAAAAAAGAAACTGAAACAGAAAACCATTTATATTCAGTTCGATTTAATGGTTCAAAGTTTAAAAGAATTACAAAAGAGAACGGTTCACATTCTGCAGCTTTCTCTCCAACTTTAAATTATTTTATTAATGGATATTCAAGCTTAACTGTTCCACCAAAAACTTTCTTAAGACAAAGTAATGGAAAAATTGTTAGAGTTTTAAAGGAAACTGATAAATCCAAGTTTGATAAACTTGGTTTAACATATCCTCAATTAATTAATATTTTTTCAGATGATGGAACAAGATTAAATGCCTTAATCACATATCCCCACAATTTTGACCCTATGAAACAATACCCAGTAATTTTATATAATTACGGAGGTCCAGGATCACAATTGGTGATGAATCGATGGGGCGCTGGAAATCATACTCTTCATCAATTTTTTGCTAGTAGAGATTTTATCATTTTTTCATTTGATAATAGAGGCACAGGAGGAAGAGGTAAGGCGTTTAAAGATTTAGCTTATGGAGATTATGGAAAATATTTGGTAAAAGATCATATAGCTGCTGCAAAATATCTTCAGGGATTGACATATGTTGATGCAGAAAATATTGGAATTTGGGGTTGGAGTGGAGGTGGATATTTAACCAATATGTGTATGACCTTAGCAAGCGATTATTACAAAGCGGGTATATCTATAGCTCCTAATGTTGAACCACTACTATACGATACAATTTGGACAGAAAGATATATGGGTCTAATTGAAGATAATCCTGAAGGATATAAGAATGCTTCAGTATTAACACACGTTGACAAGGCAAAAGGTCATTTATTACAAATTCACGGAAATGCAGATGATAATGTTCATCATCAACATTCATTAAAGTTAGCGAAAGCTTACGCAGAACATGGAAAAGAGATGGAAATGTTTATATATCCTAATGCTAATCACGGAATGTATAATAATAACTTTCTAACTCAAGAAAATCCTGCAGATGGCTGGAAAAATAGATATCATTTATATAAAAAGATGACAGATTTTTTCATTGAACATCTTGTACCTGAAACGTTCTAAGCTGCTTCTGATTCAAGAGCAATTTTTTGAAATTGCTGCATAGCAGTTTCATGATTTGAAGTAATATTAATTAGTTTATTAGCCCATGGAAGATCTTCATTTTTAACTAAATTTTGTAGTCTATCAATACTATGAGTAAACATTTTAGGAAGGAAGGTTGGCGTAGGAGTTCCTCCAGTACCTTTTGCTTTTGTTTGATGTTTATAAGGATCTGGTGCTCTTAATATATAGCTTACGACCATTTTGTAATGATCTATTCTGTGTTGAATAATCCATCTAACAGCGCTGGCTAATATTTTTTTATATTTATTGTTTGACTCAATTCTTGAAAAGTAATCAGAATTTTGAAGAATATTTCTTGTTCTTACAATCATACTATGATGTGCTGGTGGTCTATATCCAACTCTGAATGATTTTAAAAGCTTTGTAAGAGAGTCTACATTAGCATCCTTAGGCAAATCGCTAGCACCAACATATCCTTTTTCAAGAACGCATTTAATAATTGAGTTGTCAACATGCTTATCTGCTATGTAAGCATGCGTATGATCACCAACCCCTGTAATCTCATCAGCAATTGGATGGTAGGAGCTATTTGCACCCGTTTGACCGTGCAAATCTGAAATAAATAAACCATTGGCTTTAAATTCTTCACTATATCTATCGCCACATTTTTCAAAAAAGAGACCATTAGTTGAATAGATACTGCCTTGATTTCCAAAAAGCCCTTGAATAAAGATTCTAACTTCTTTGTTGTATAGTAAAGGTTCACTTACTTTCCACATTGCGTTGAATAATTGATTTGACTGCATTGTTGCTAGTTCAATCTTTTCAAGATTCTCTTTGATATCTTCATTTTCCACTGCAAATAATGCATTTTCTATCATCATTTGAGAAGTTCGTTCCATCGCAAGATGGGTCATTCTAAAGCCTTGTTCATTTCCGTCAAAATCATGAAAAGCAACTACAGGTTTTATTGATCTTATATAGTCAATATTTTGATTTATATCGCTGTAGTCATCTAATTCATCTTTTGGTAAAACACCTGACCTTAAAACATAATCAGCAGCATATTCAAACTCGGGTTGTTGCCCAATGATTCTAGATGAAAGTAAGAGTAAGCCAGATAGAGGCCATGGAATGAATGAACACGCTTTTTTGCTTCCATTAAAAATAGGTTCAATTTTTACACCATTAGCGAGCCAAGAAGACCAACATCTCACATTAGCTATAAGCTCAGCTGATTCATGCGATGGGTGTGTAATGTGATTTTGAACATCTAAAATAAATCTATCCATCAAGGAATCGTCCAATGCTTTGACTTCTTCAAGTAATGAATTTTTACCAATCAACCCTGTCTTACCAAAATTATTTACTGTCATTTCTTCTGCTATATCAGATAAGCAAGTATAGGGAGCTGGAAGTTTCTTTAAAGTCGAATATGGAAGCGTTGAGTTTGGTTTCCAAATGAGTTCAGATGTTTTTTGTATCAATGAAGCATCAAAGGTTAACCCAAAAAGCTTTTCATCGAAATTGATACCATTGCCTAAATATGGAAATTTATTATCCGTATTAATTAAAATATTAGACTTCATCAATTCCTAATAAGTTATCGATAAAATTAAATACTGATTGGTCATTCCAAAATGCACTTCCGACATCTTTGACAATCAGATCTCCGCTTGAATTAATAATAAAAGTTGTTGGAATTCCAGTAGTGGCAAAAAATTCATCATCCGTAACGACTTTATATATTGGAAGTTTTTGAAGCGATTCATCTTTAGGAATGTATTCTTGAATTGTTTTTAGTTCTTCTCTTGAAGATATAAGAAAACGATAGCATCATTGCTGCTGTAACGTTCATATAAGTCAGCCATTGAAGGCATTTCAGCTAAGCAAGGATTGCACCAAGTAGCCCAATAATTAATAAAAAGAGTTTTTCCTTTAAAATCTTGGATTGAAAACATTTTGCTATCAAGATCAGTGAATTGCAAAGCATTGGTTTCAAAATCTATAGAAATAATATTCCCATCTTTTAAAGATGGCTCTAATGCCGGTGCTTCCATAATCTCATTCAAATATGTAATAGAAAGGTCTTTGTAGTACCCCTTGTATTTTTTTAAATCATTATTTGTGGTAACATATTTATAACCTAAAAAAGCAAGAGCAATTCCCATTCCTAGGATGATAACATATAGTTTTTTTGCGTCCATAGTTCCTGATAATATTATAGTTTTTTTAAATAAACTACTTAAATTGTCTTGTATGGAAAAATTAGGGTATATATTGTTAATTGGATTTTATGTATTGATAATCAACTTTATCATTGCTGATGTTGAAGTTTTTTATCCTGATGGTTTATTGCTTTTATTGGCTTCATCAGGATTGCTTATACTATTTATCAAGGTGCTCAAAGATCGTTTAAATAATAAAGAAGATTCATACTATTCAAAGGAGATTGATAAGTAATGATTATAACCACTCAAGAAAAAATTGAAAATAAATCAGTGTCAAAAGTTTTAGGAGTTGTAAGCGGTCAATCTATAAGAGCGCGACATTTAGGAAAAGATATTTTGGCTGGACTTAGAAATGTTGTTGGTGGAGAAATAACTGAATATTCAAAGCTAATGGCTGAATCTAGACAGCAAGCAATGGATAGAATGATTTTAAGAGCAGAAGAGATGAATGCGGATGCCATCGTTGGGGTACGTTTTACAACTTCAATGCTTCAAGCAGGAGCTTCTGAAATTTTCATTTATGGAACAGCTGTAAAGCTGTAATGAAATATTTGGTCATTAGCTTATGATTAATCCTCACCAAGTACCCAATAATGTTCAAGGAAATTATGCAGTAATTTTTTCTTATCAATTAAGTGACAACCTTGATGGATATGAAGATATGGATAAAAAAACCATTGATGCGGTTGTGGATGTTCCAGGCTATTTAGGATATGATAAATTTGGCGATGGAAATCAAAATACTTTTATTTCTTATTGGAAAGACTTGAAAAGTATTGATATATGGAGAAAAGATTTTTTACATATTGAAGCAAAAAAACACGGGAAGCAATGGTATAAAAAAATGAGAATCCAAATAGTACAAATTCATGACGATATTAATTATTGGTCATGAACAAAAAGATTTTTCAAATACCAAACTTGCCATTCTATTTTAGAATTATTTATAGTGATGAACAATTATATGAATTGACATTTGCCGATCATAAAAATCAACTACTAGATACCCAATTATCCTTAAAAATCCTAAATAATAGCTCTACAAAACTGGGAAAAGAGGTTCAAAATCAATTAACTGCTTATTTTGACCAGAAGTTAAAAAAATTTGATATACCAACATCTATTAGTGGATCAAGTTTTTCAAAAAAAGTTTTTAGCGAGATGTCTAAAATTCCCTATGGAGAAACAAGAAGTTATAAACAGGTTGCTGTAAAAATAAAAGAGCCTAAATCTGCTCGTGCGGTTGGTAGAGCCAGTGGGTCTAATAAGATTCCTATTATTATTCCATGTCATCGAATTGTAGGAAGCAAAGGGGAGCTGGTGGGGTATAGTGGAGGCGGAGGATTATTATTTAAATCTTATTTACAATTATTGGAGAAGAAATGAAAAAGTTGACGTTGTTATTAATTAGTTCGTTTTTAATTGCACAGGAATCTTTAAATGAAATAATTACTTTTGAAAGTGCAAATCCTTTTTCTTTTGAAGAGATAATCACTGATTTAAATAATCAAGAGAAACAAACTGTTTTTGGCGCTTTAACTTTTCCAGAAAATTTTGATTCAGATATAAAATATCCATTAATTATTGGTGTTGCTGGAAGCTTAAATTGGGGATCTCATCATTTAAAATATTTAGAAATGTATCGTTCATTAGGGTTTGCTACGTTTCAATTACAAAGTTTTGATAGTAGAGAAGTTCAATCTACAGTTGGAAGTCAGGTTGAAGTCACATCAGCTATGATGATTCTTGATAGTTATTTGGCCTTACAAGTGCTGTCAAGTCATCCAAACATAGATGGTCAAAAAGCAGGAATAACTGGTTGGAGTTTAGGCGGAACGGTATCACTTTATTCCGCATGGATGCCACTAATAAATTCAATCAACAATGGGGAATATAGGTTTGCTGCTCATTTACCAATTTATCCAGGATGTTTGGCATATCCTTATCCAGATGAATCTATGATTTTTAGCCAAGCGCCAGTACATATTCTTATTGGTGAATTAGATGACTGGGTACCTGCTTCTGCATGTACAAATCTACTAGACAAATTGAACGAAAGTGGGTTACCACATAATATTGATATTACCATCTATGAAAATGCGCACCACTCTTTTGATAAAGAAATGGAATTAACCCAAGTAGAAAATGGTTATACGCTAGGAGATTGCTTTTTCCCGATGAACGATGAAGGTGCTTTATTTCTAAGTGAATTTTGGAATATTCCTATCAACACCCCTATAAGGCAAAAACTAGCATTATTAACTTGTGCTGGTAGAGGACCAACAATGGGTGGAAATGATGAAGCTCGCGAGCAATCTTTTAAATTTGCTGCTGAATTTTTTTTAAATCATATTAAAAATTGATATCTTTTTAGCTAATAGAATAAGCTAAATTTTTTCATGAGAAATTTTTGGCTTCTTTTAAGCGTCTTATGGTTGTGGACTTGTAGTAGCGGTGGAGATAAAGCCACTGGTCCTGAAGAACCCCCTATTGTTGTAAATCTCACTTCTTTAACTGGACAGGCACAAAAAGGTCCGTTCAATAATGGTACATCGATTAACGTAGCTGAGCTTTCTAATACCTTAAGTTCAACAGGACGAAACTTTTCATCTGCTATTACTGATAATTCAGGACGTTTTGCGGTAGCCAATGTCCAACTTGAATCCCCATATGTAGAATTACGAGCAAATGGATTTTATTTTAAT
>JGI20158J14315_10000074_pt1 | contig 59168 bp, 41 predicted proteins | sample COG_08_FD_14315 | JGI IMG/M metagenome (IMG submission 14315)
TGCCGTGGGTACTTGCACGTCGACACTCGCGAGTGGTTCTACGTGTCAGCCTACTTGCAATACCGGTTATACTGTTTCGGGCACGAGTTCGTGTTATGATGGCACTTTGACCGCCGCGACGTGTTCGGCTAGTCCGTGCGACGCTTCGGCGGCGCCAGCAAATGGTGCCGTGGGTACTTGCTCGTCGACACTCGCGAGTGGTTCTACGTGTCAGCCTACCTGCAATACCGGCTATACTGTTTCGGGCACGAGTTCGTGTACTTTGGGCGCTTTGACCGCCGCGACGTGTTCGGCCAATCCTTGCGACGCTTCGGCGGCGCCAGTAAATGGTGCCGTGGGTGATTGCACGTCGACACTCGCGAGTGGTTCTACGTGTCAGCCTACTTGCAATACCGGCTATACTGTTTCGGGCACGAGTTCGTGTTTGGCAGGAACATTCACTACTGCAGAATGCTCTGTCGCTCCGTCGCCTCCGCCGCCATCTCCTCCTCCTCCGGCCGCCGCGGCTGTGCAGGCGGAAATGCAGCTCACCGGCTACAGCGCGGCTGAGTTTGACGACGATAAAAAAACTAATTTCAAAACCGGAATGGCAAAGTATTTAGGCGTCGATTCTGCCGCGATTACGATTACGTCCGTTGTAGATGTTACTGCTGGTCGAAGAAAGCTTTCGGCAGTCGATTCTGTGTTGAAAGTCGAATTTACCGTGGAAGCGACCACATTTTCCGATACTACAGCTCTCGAGACGAAATTGGTCGTAACCGATGTGACAACGATGGAGAACGAATTAAATTCTGCTGGTTTGGCCGTATCTAATATCGTTGCACCGACGACGATCACAGCCTTGGCGCCGCCACCATCGCCACCACCATCGCCACCGCCACCTGCGTCTGCGTCACCTCTTTTGAGCGTCGTCAAACTTATCGCGGCAACTGCCGCGCTCGCATTCTTTGCGTGTTAAGGAAAGTTGAACTTACTTTCGTATTATTTATATTATTTTTAAACAATGCTATCTTATTCTACTAGAAGTCGTATATATGATTTACCTCTTTCTCTCTCTCTCTCTTACCGTGTCAAAACTCTTTAAGCTCCAGACGCCTTGGCCGCTGCAGCTTCTGCCGCCGCGTGCTTCTTCTTTTGCATTTTCTTGACGTAGAAATCAAGCTCTTTTCCCTCCAAAACGTACCCATCCGCGCGTCCGCACTGACCCGGTCTAGACGTGATCAAAGCAAACAATCTACCAGATTGGAACTGCGATTTGACGTTCTTCGCGACTTCGTGACCCTTGTTTCTCGTTGAAAGCTTCGATTGAACGTTCTTTGATCTCTTCACGTCGTCGATGTCCTCCGACTCCGTCAACTGCCCGGCGCGCTCCTTGACCCCAATCTTCTTCCCGTAGTGTTGCGCGTACCACGCTCTGAACGGCGCGCAATCGATGGCAACGACAGCCGATTTCACCAACGTCTTCGTTCTCAACAATTCGTTATTGGTCGCGTTGTACACGACGTCGACAATTCTCGCCTTTCTCGTGACGTTTTCGCTACCCCAGGAAAAGTTACCATCGGAGAGACGCAAGGCGCGAAACTTGATGTTGCCGCCTCTGCATCGCACTTGTCGAACGTCCTTCGCGGCCGCGAGCTTCGTGTTCGCCGGTTGTCGTCCGAGTTCGTGTCTGTAGATGATGATGATGATGAGAGAGTTGGTTAGTATAACATTACATACGCGCATACAAACGAGAGCTCGCCCTCAGGAAGAGAGCAAAAGCAGGAGAGCACGACAGAAAGCCAAAACCGAAAATTTCCTGCGCGTCTCGCGATGATGATGAAAAGAGAGAAAGACGACCACTCCGCGAGCGCACAATCCATCGAGAAAAGACGTAAACGCGAGAATCAAACGCGCGCGCATTCATTTCGTCCACTTTCACGCGCGTCTGAGCGACCGATCGACGCGAACCGCGCGCATTTCGAATGCGAAGCCCTCTTTTTTACACGGAAACCATCATCTTTCCTCTAAATCGCACAAGAGTCCAAAAACTTTTGCGCGAAAGGAAAAAAAAAGTATACAAGTACGACGACACGCGAACGTAAAAACGGGACGCACTTTCTAGCTTTTCGCCACGGTTTGAGTTTACCGCCCGTGGCGCGTCTCTTGTGGAGCGAGTCGCGACTGATGCCCATTGTATTTTATGTGTGATGTGTTTGTTGTGTGGTAAAATGTTCGCACGCTGTGGTTTTCGTGTGCAAATTTTTTGGGGAGAGTCTCAAAGAGAATTTCGGTCTTTCGAGAAAACAGCACGAAAGAGAGAAGAGCTTCCAATCATCTCCAATCTTCATCACTTTTGAACAACGAGCAAACTTTGAAGAGGAGGATAAACGCGAAGAGAACGCACGAAAAAAGAGAACGCGCGCGCAAGCACCACCACGCTGAGTGAGTCATTTAAATGACGAGAAAAGAAAAAATATTCGCCCTGGCGAAAGGTTTTCGAGGCCGAGCGAAGAATTGTTTCCGAGTGGCCAACCAAAGAGTGGAAAAAGCCTTGCAGTATCAATACAGAGATCGACGGACGAAGAAACGAGAGGCGAGGAAGGATTGGATCGTAAGGATCAACGCGGCCAGTCGCGAACACGGGGTGAAATACGCGGAGTTTATGCGAGGGATTGGGGTTGATAACGTCTGTTTGGACAGGAAGATTTTAGCGGAGTTGGCCGTGAACGAGCCGAAATCGTTTCGAGCGCTCTGCGAAAGAGTGAAGAAAATGAGAGCGGCGCCGGAGCCGCTCCCGAAGATTGAGTTGATTGAGGAAGAGTTGTAGAGAGAGTTACGCGCGGTAGTATATAGTAGCGGTAGTCGTCCTAGTAGTGGTATGTAGTTGAAATAGTAAAGTATATTATAATAGTACGAATGAAAACAAGTCCCTAATATGTGTAAAAACTCTCTCTGTCTCTCTCTCTCTCTTTTGCTCTCGCTTTCTTCTCCTTAAAACTCCTCAGAAAACGGACTTCCAAACGCGTAATACGCGTTAATAGCGGACATCATCCTCTTAATCATCACCTTCAAAACAGATCCGACAGTTTCATCGGTCGGAAGCTTTCTCGAAATCACGAAAAACTCGCCCTCGATGAACTCGTCCTTACCGCTGCGGTTCATCTTTTTAATCCCTTCGATATCTCCTGGTTTCGACGGCGGTAAAATCGTATCGTACGTTTGGATCAACGTTTGGTCCATCTGACAGATTAATTCCGCCACCACTTGCTCTTCACCGTCTTTAAAGTCGAACACGCTTATCAAATACCCGTTCGTTTCTCCCGCTTGGTTTTCATTTATCGCCGAAATTTCCATTCGCTTCCCGAACGTCGCCAAACCGCCGTCGGTGTACGTCATGTCCGCCCATCGGTACATTTGCTTCACGAAATCCACGCGTCCAATGTGCGGAGGAATCTCGCACTTGCACAATTCTTGCAACCCCGGGGAAGTTTCGATGATTTCCGCTCGCACGGATACATTTTGTCTTCCTCTTCTCGAGTGCCTGCTTGTCGTCGTCGTCAAATTTTTTCTTCTCGAGGAAACCACGTTGGAAGAACAGGACAGTAAAGCGGAGGATGATGATGCCATCGATGTCGTCATTTGCTCTTTGTGTGTGTTTAGTTAGTGAATTAAGACTCTCTTTCGGGTCTCTGTTATATCTCTCTCTGTCTCTCTCTCTAATGAAGTAAATAAAAGAAGGTCGATGAAGAAAGAAGGATAAAAAAGTGTCCTGTTTACGAGGCAAAGGCGGCGCTCGTTTCTCTCTCTCTTCCCTTCGTTCATTCATCAGAACGAGCCAGCGAGGTCTCTTCTGTCTCTCTCTTTCTGCTCGAAAAAAAAGAGAAACCGAAACAAAAAAAGAGATTTCATCTTTTCTCCGTCTGCGATTCAGAGCCGCGAAAACACACAGACAGGACAACAAAAAAAGGAGCCCCCGAAACGTTTCACATTAATAACAACACGCTTTCGACACAGACAACACACAACGCGCTCTCTCGTCATCATTTTCGGATTTGGTGGGAGAAACACGAAGACGACGACGACGACGACGACGACGACGCGCAAAGGGGGGGCTGCGACGAGAGGAGTTTCATCAGACGACGACGACGACGACCAAGAAGAAAGAGAAGAAGAGCTTCTTTTTTTACAATCATCGAGAAGAAGAAGTAGAGTGAAGAGACGAAGAGGTTCTTCGTTGTTGTTGTTGGAAGAAGAAGACAAAGAAGAAGAAGAAGAAGAAGAAGAAGAAGAAGACGGTGTATCGGCGTCCTCCTCAGACGAAGAAGAAGAAGAAGAAGAGGAAGAGCGAGTTTTAGAAACAGAACGAATGATGAAGAAAAATTTCCCGGTCGGGACTCGATATTTAATCAATCGAAACGGAGGCAAAAATTTCTCCATCGAAAAGTATCGATGGTCGGTGTTAGGTTTGACATTCTTGAGTTACACGATGTATCACGCGACGAGGAAACCGCCTTCGATTGTGAAATCTGTTTTAAATCCAGACTCGACGCAACGAGAGTTAGGGAGAGACGGGTGGGAACCGTTTAGCGGCCCGGACGGGAACTCTTTGTTAGGCTCGATCGACGTTTCGTTCTTGGCGGCGTATTCCATCGGGATGTTCTTTTCCGGGCACATCGGCGATTCGATGGATTTGAGGAAGTTTTTAACCATTGGAATGATTGGGTCTGGTTTTTTCGTCTGCTTGTTCGGTATGGCGTATTTTTGGGACATTCACTCGATGTATTATTTCGTCCCGGTGCAGATTATGGCCGGGGTGTTTCAATCAACCGGGTGGCCTTCGGTCGTGTCTGTGGTTGGGAACTGGTTTGGAAAGAGCAAAAGAGGTTTGATCATGGGTATATGGAACGCGCACACGTCGGTGGGGAACATTCTTGGGTCGTTGATTGCGGCGAGATGTTTGAGAGACTCGAATTGGGGTATGTCGTTTATTATCCCTGGCATCTTGATGGCGGTAAGCGGCCTCGTGATTAACTTGTTTTTAGTCGTCGATCCCGAGGATGCGGGACACGCGTCACCGCATGACACGTCATCGCACCAAGAAGGAGGGGATATTAGCGAAGATAGAATTGCGTTGACGTCAGCAGCTGGTGGAGGTGAATCGATGTCCTCCATGGCGTCCTCGGACGACGAGAGAGCGTCGACGCCTGGATTAGGCGGGTCATCGCGCTCAGGATTCGCGGAGAGACACCAAAGCGAGGCGGTTGGATTTAGAGCGGCGCTCAGAATTCCTGGCGTCGTGACGTTCTCGCTGTGTTTGTTCTTCACCAAACTCGTCGCGTATACGTTTCTTTATTGGCTTCCGTTCTACATCGAAAGAACGGAAATTGGTGGCGAGTATTTATCGGCAGCAAAAGCGGGCGAGTTATCGACACTTTTTGATATTGGGGGTGTCGTTGGAGGTATTTTAGCTGGATATTTGAGCGATAAATATAACGCTCGCTCCATGGTCTCCGCCGGGTTTGTGTACGCGTCTATTCCAGTTTTGTATTTGTACCGAGAGTACGGATCTTTATCGATGAACGTGAATATTGGATTTATGATGTTGGCGGGGGTTTTAGTGAATGGACCATACGCGCTCATTACGACCGCAGTATCCGCGGATTTAGGAACACACGAAAGTTTAAAAGGTAACGCGAAGGCGCTAGCGACGGTGACGGCGATTATTGATGGTACGGGATCGATAGGGGCGGCAATCGGACCGATGTTGACTGGGTACATTTCTAGTCGAACGAATGATTGGAACAACGTCTTCTATATGCTTTACACGGCTGATTTAGTCGCGGGATTATTACTCACTCGCTTGGTCTTGAAAGAAATTCGCACTATGGTTGCGTTGTAATTCATCTTCAGTTATATACATGTAGTTTTCAAAAGTGAATATCAAAAATAAACAGATGTTGGTTAAGGTACTCACGCTCGGGTGTATTTTTGTTTGTACTTTCCTTTTATTTTAAAATCTCACCCCAACTCATTCGGATGATCTCTTGATCCCGGATCTCATCAAGTATTGCTCGCTCGCTTGGATTCTGCTCTCGATCGCTTTCACACCTCGTTGAGCTGCTTCTTTCCAACTTTGTAACAACTCTTTCGCTGTTTGTCTCGCCTCATTGGTCATGCTACAATCGTCTTCGGCAATAGCGCTTACGGCGGATGCGATGGGAGAGAGCTCTAACAGTTCGAGACTCATATCGACATCTTTTAAAGCGTCCAGTGCAGAAACAGCGCGTTCCGGAGGTAACGTGTTCGAACTGAGACGGGTGACGATACCTCGAGCGATGTCGCGAAGTGCTTCGACCGTAGACGCGTCTGCTCTTTGCATCGTCCACGTGAACGAGGCTTGCAAATTTTGCCTTTGATTTTCAGCAACTCCACCGCAAATTTTTCCATTTTTCTTTCCAGCGTGAGTTCTGTTGGTCGTGGTGGTGGCGGCGTTGGTGTCGTTTCTAGACATCGTTTTACGGATGTTTTTTTCGTCTCCGTTTTTGTACGTTTTCATCACGGGGTCAGGAGCCATGCGCGCGTTCACGTCTTGCTCCGAAGCTTCCTCGAGATCTTTGCGCTCTTTCTTGGTGAGCGGGGTTTTTTTGAGAACTTCGTCCAACCACGCCTTCGCGTCCGCGGCGTTTTTAAACGACGGAGGGTTCCACGACGGCTCGCACAATCCACGCAATTCATCTGAAACGTTATAATTGTAATGACCGTTCGAGTTCTCTTTTCTTTCCTTGATGATTGCAAAAATACCTCTCTCATTCAATACCCGCGAACGAAGATAGAAACCGGATCGTTTGTGGAACGGATTTTCCTCCATATCTTTCTTTGACGCAATGGAGGGCGCGTTAATCTCTTCGTAGGAGGAAAATCGACGATGTGATAACGATAATTCTCCGCAATCCAAGTCGTTAAGCTCTTGTTCATCGAAATTTGCAAGGCTGTTCATGATATCAGAGTCGTAAGAAAATTTCTCGTCGAACGCGCCACCGCCGTTGTCAACATCCGATGTATGACGAAGGTCACCTCCTGCTTCTCCTGTTTTAAATTGAACAACTTTGATACTGTTGTTGTTGTCGTTGTTGTTTGTATCGTTATTCTCGTCGTCGCCGTCGTTGTTGTCGTCGTCGCCGTCGTCGTCGCTCTCGTCACCGGCAATCGTGCGCAAGAACGGATCTTCGCGATGCCCAAAAAAATCTTCATTCTCGGCATCTTTGCTTCCTCGTCGCAGCTTCTTTGTCGTCGGAGAAGGGTATTTGATGGAAACGAATTTTGGTTCCGTCTTTGGTTTTTTTCGCATCTTGTGTCCTATTTGCCTTTCGGCATCCTCTTCTGCTTCTCTTTCTTCCTCCTGTCGCTGTTTCAGACGCTTCTCCGTCATCTTTCTCTCGTGAGATTCTTTTACCGTATGCACCGCGGATGAATATGCCAAATTTGACGCTATCTCTTGAGGAGGAATGCCCGTTTTCGCCCTTGGGTTCACCACGCGAGCATTTTCTAATCGTTTATGATCTTCGCCACCGTTTTCGTGCATATAAACGGCTCGCGTCTCATCTTTGTCGTTTTCAACAACCGCGCCTTCCAAGTTCATCTTTTCCAGCCACGCTTTCAACTCGTCTCTCGTCGCCGCGCGCAACGTCCCTCCAACACTCGCGAACGGTTTCGGTAAGTTCTTCGAGCTATAAAACGTGTACGACCCTCGATTCCTCGTCTGCTCTCCTTCGCAAATGAACACGTCTTTCGCCTTATCCTCTTTATGCGCCGCGAATATTTCTTTGCGTCCGAGAAGATTTTTTTGAGACGACGTTTTCGTCGAGGAGGAGGAGACTCGTCCTTTTGTTGTTGGGTTTCGTCCGCTGTTTTTTTTCTTCGACGCGACCACGTAGTGACCGAAATAATCGCTCAACAACTCCGTCGTCGTCGTCGTTTCTTCTTCTTTTTCTCCTTCTTCTTCGGGATATACTCGCGACGACATCATTTTTAGCCACGTGCAACCTCGTTCTCCCCTTCTTCGTCTTCTCTTTTTGCGGGGAAAAAATACGCGAAAAAGCGACGACCAACTGAAAGCTTTTCTCGTCGTCGTCCGTTTTTATCCTCGCGTTTGTTTCGTTTACGAACTACTACTCGCAAAACGCAGAGGAAAGAAGACAAAAGAAGAGAAGAAACGACGACGACGACGACGAGATCGACGACGCGGTAATAAAAGTCGCAACGCGCGCTTTTCTCCTTCTTCTTTTCTCTCTCGTATTCTTCTCTCTCTCTCTCTCTCGGGGTCTTCTTTTCCCCGCCGAAGTTGTGAAGTATACGAGAGGTCAAAATAAAACCAAAAATAATGGGACTTGGGTCGAAAAACGGAGCGGTTTTAAGAGCGATCGTAGAAATGCTCGCGTTCGTTCTTCTTCTCGAACGACTTTTCAGTGGTGAAGCGAAGAAAAAAAAAACAGAAAAACACGTGAACGACTTGTGTCAAATTTCTTCAAAAAAAACAAACCATCTTCATCATGTTGAGACGAAGCGCGGTGACGTTCGCCGAAAGAGCGCTCGCCAGCAGCAGCAGAACGAGAACGTCGAAACTGGCAACGACCGCGCAGAAGAGAGGGATGGGTGCGTTTTTTTTTATCTCTTTACTCTTCTTTCCTCTACTCTTTCTTCTCGTGAGAGAGTTGAAGGGAAATCGATCGTTTGATTTTGGTTTTCTTCCTTCTGTGCGTACTATGCTTTGCCGTGTGACTGACGTCGTCTTCTTTCTCTCTCTCTTTCAAACGCGCTCCTCTCTGATACATCTTTCGTATTATGTTCAGCTGGAGGCGAAGGCGGCGTGACGCACGAAGGGTTAACCATTCACCCGGCCGCGCCGGTGCATAAAATTCTAGGAACCGCCATGGGTGGGTTGATGTGGTTTTGGGTCATGTATAGATTTTACCACGACGGCGAGACGTTGATTTACGGACACGAACCGCATTTCTTACACGACGACCACCACGATGACGACGAAGACGGCCATAAGAAGCACTGATAGAAGAGAAAGACACACCCCTTGTAAAATCATTTATTATTATATATTAAACTAACTATATCGAAAGTATTTACGACTTCACCGTCGCGCGTTTTCCTTCTTCCACGGCTTGGGAAGAGAGAGAAAAAGAGAGACTTCTAATCAAAATATAGGAACAAATACGTACTACGGTATGCTGGGTTTTTCTTCTGTTTACTTTTTCTAGTATGAATGCAAGTATTGATGGTATATGTATATTAATAGAAGTTATTGTACGTGGAGGATCTGAACCAGTTATAATCCGGGAGGAATTGCGTCGCGCCGATGGAGGCAATCACCAACTCTTGATCCCGAATGTATTTCCACGCCGTCTCCTTCACCGTCTCCGCGTTTACCGCGTCAATTCTCGCAAATAATTCCGCTCTCGTCATTCTCTTGCCATACGTCAACAATTGTCTACCAATTTCTTCCGCGTTCGACGACGTGGAGGACTCTTGGTGCAAAGTAAGAGACGCCTTCAAAGCTTGCTTCGCTCTTTCCACGTGTTCCGGTTGGCTTTGGTAAATCAAGTTTTGAAACTCACGCATTACGGCAAACGCAACGTCGTCCAGCGCATCGTTCTTCTCCGTCGCTACGTGTACGCCGAACAAACCAGTGTCGGAGTAGTTGGTGTTGAAAGTCATGAAAGAGTTTCCTAAGTCGTTGGAGTGAAAGATTTGCGCCAACTTCGACGTCACATCCGACGCGCCCGGGGCGTTTTTATCCCACGAACCCAACATTGCTTGCATGACCAACAACGGCATTGCATCCGGCGACGTCCAGCTTGCACCCTTAAACGCGACCGCAAAGTTAGTCACTTTCATATCGTCGTCTCTGATTCGCACTTCCGAACCGGTGAAGTGTCCCGGGTCGGACGTGATGGCATCCTTGGTGGAGACGCCTTGCGTCGGCAAATCTTTGAACGCAGACTCTGTTAATTTCACCAACTGATCGTGATCAACCGCGCCAGTTCCGACTACAACCATTCTAGGCGCCGTGTAATGCGTTTTGATGTACTTTTCCAAATCCTCTCTCGTGATTTTTCTCACGTTATCCGCTGAGCCAAGAATGGTTCGACCCAACCCGGTATGCTGAAACGCCGTCGCGTGCAAGTGATCGAACAAAACCTCCTCGATTTCCTTCTCCACTTCCTCTGACTCTCTCAAAATGACCCCGCGTTCTCTCTCGATCGCTCTCTGCTCTAACGCCGATCTTTGCAAAATGTCCGACAAGATGTCCACCGCTTTGCCGATATCCTTCTTCAACACCTTGGCGTAATACGTCGTCTGTTCTCTCGACGTGTACGCATTCAAGTGTCCACCCATATCTTCAATCTCTTGTTCCAAAGACGCCGCCGTTCGTTTCGCGGTGCCTTTAAACGCCATGTGTTCCAGGAAGTGCGCGGTGCCGTTCGTCTCCTTGGACTCGTATCGCGATCCGGCATCAATCCAGACACCGATGGTGGCCGTTTCGCTATACGGCGTCGCTTCCGTGGCGACGCGTAAACCAGACGGTAAAGTCGTGACCTGAGGAGATAGCGTTGAGAATAAGAAGTGAGAAGAGAGTATTGCCCGCGTGAGTGATGCGTGGAAATGATTTGCCGAAAGAGAGAAAGAGAGAGAGAAAAGTTGATCGATCGGGTTAAAAATTCGATCCAACTTTTCCATTCTCTTCCCTCTGACGAACAGAGTTTGAAAGAGAGAGAGAAAGAAAGAGAGAGAGGAAGAGAAAAGATCGCCTTCACTCTCTTCTTCTCTCTCTCTTTCTCTCCAAACCTATGTAAAAAAAGTCGCACAAACCTTGCACTCGTCTTGCGCCAAAATCCCTCTGTGCGTAAAGTTCTGCGTCTCCGGGGAGCTCCATTTCAAAAAGACGCTGTTCTCGTCTTGGCCTAACACCGGCGCCAAGTCCGAGGCCGCGATGGCCGCGAACGGTCGAATAATCGTTTCTCCTCCTCTGTTGATCGCGAAGCGTTTCGCGACCGATCGTGCGAGTGCTCTCGATGCCATCATCGTCTCTTTTTATGTATAGAATATAAAGAAGAGTTTCCTTTTGTGATGATTTTCCTCTTTTTTTGTGTTCTTTTTGGGGTTCACACACAGAGAGGAAAAATCACTCTAGATTTCATCTCTTTAAAAAAAGGAAAAAAATACACGAACAATAACAACAACGAGAGAAAAGAGCACATGCGCGCGAACGAGGAGCTGTTTGAAGATGCTCTCGTCGAGGAGGAACCGACGTCGACTCCGCCCGTGGCTCCTTTAGCAGAAGGAGGAGGAGGAGAAGAACGAGAAGAAGAGGAATTAGAAGAAGAAGGGACGATGACGACCATGGCTGGCCTTCTGGAAAGCGAAGCGGGGAGAGGGATCCACGCGAAACTGGAACCGTTTCTTGACCAGTTCAAACACGCCGTGGACGAGCTGGAGAGAGAGTGCGCTTTGATCGCGGAGAACGCGAAAGCAGACGCGGATGAATGCGCGAGAGAGGCGTTCAAAATATTGAGCGATTTGGAGAGGAAAAGCGAGGAGATGGAAAAGAAAAACCTTGGAACGAGACAAGATCAACTTTTGATTAAACAGAAAAGTCTGAAAGCGATGGAGCTGCTTACGAAGATGTGAGCAAAACGTAGGGTGGTAGTACTTTAGTACTGATACAAATATTCACAGTTATATAATAGTATATACGCGCATTTTCATTCTTTACTCTAAACTACTACGTGGCAGTTATGCCAAGAATATTACCTTGGAAGGCCCCGTCTTCTACTCTAAACCACGGGAGCGAGGTCGTCACCACCCCTTCGGCTTGTAAAGCGGGTAAACGTTTCAAAGCGTCTCTGGATTCCATCCGATCATCGAACCAATACTTTTGACCTTCAATCTCGAAGAAATCTTGGTCGCCTTTACCTAAAATTAACACGCAGTCGTTCTCTTCGGCCATCGCAATCGCCGCTCGAACCGCGAAGAATCTATCCACTATGACGTATCGTCGGACCAAGTTTTGCAACTCTACTGCTTCGGATTGCGCGTTCGGATGAATCAAATACATATCTTTCATGAAAGGAATGTCGGTGATAATACCATCTGGTAATCGCTCTTTGACCTCGGGTAAGTCGTACACGCGACTCCGAAAGCCGTCGACGACATCTTCTAAAAGATCGTACGCGTCTTCGTTCTTCGGCGATTGCGTGGTGACAAAGACGACGTCGGCGTATTTATCCACCGTTTCGCCTAATTTACGTCGCATTGCTTTCTCAGTTCCATTATCAATGGTGGCGTTGATATCGTTGTTAGTACCATCCGCACCGACGACGACAATAACGCGTCGACATTGTGGAATGGCTCTCGCCGATTGAATTGCGTTCATGACATCCTCCGGCGTCTTTGCGCTATCGACTAAGGCGCAAAACTTCTGACCCTCGTCGACGAGTTCCATGCGGCCACCCGCGGGATTTGCGCGACCTAAACCTTGTGCGATATTTTCGAGAGGAATTTCTGTCGCTAATCCTGAAGCTATAGAAGCTAAGACGTTGGAAACGTTCGCATCTCCAACGAGCGCCGTTACAATCTCCGTTTCCCCAACTGGAGTAGATACTAAAACCGCAGTTTCAAAGAGAGACAAATCGACGCGCTCGCAATACACGTCCGCAATGTCTCTATGTTCACGTCTTCGCGCGTACGTTACTACTGGAACTTTGCAGTTAGAAATGATTTCAGAGGCGAAATCATCGTCCAAGTTTACGACGACGCGTTGATGTTTTGGATCATCTAGAGAACTAATAAACGCGAGCGATCTCTCTCGCCAGCTCTGAACCTCTTCTTCGGTTAAATTGCTTTCATAACTCGTCTCGAACGCATCTTCTTCTTTCTCTCCTTCTCCTTCTTTAATTAATTTTTCTTCAGTGTCTGCTTTCTCTTCGTCGTCTCCGGAGGAAGCCGAAGTTGACGTTTCTTGGTCTTCATCGTCGTTGTCCTCGCCGCCGTTATTCGCGGCGGTCATTCTCGGAGAGTTTGTGAAGACAATGATGTCTACGTTGACGCTATCGATGTGTCCTTTTAATAAACTTTCATCAGAAATTTCCACGGCGACGGCGGAAGCGCCAGCGTCTACCATCCCGGCTAGAATTTGCTGGTTTTGCAACGCATCCGGAGCGCTCTCTGGAATCTCGTACTTCCCTTGATACGGCGCGAGCCATCCGGGCGCGGAACACGCTCTGCCTTCGGTTAAATCTTGCTCCTCTGGAATCCAAACGCCGCCATGTTGCGTAATTTTCATTTCAGGAACGATCGGATCGAGATGTATTTCCTCAGCGCCGCAAGATGGACACGAAATAAAGTCGCTCGATCCCATCTCTGTTCTCACATCTTTTGGAATGCACGTCGCGCCACACTCCGCGCACGAGTGTGGAATTTCATCCAAGTCTTCTTCCGATATTTCTGGCGTGACGTAGTACCCACTCGAAGTAACAACGCCGGCGCGATTGGAGTACTCATCCTCGTCGCCGTATTCGTCTTCGTCGTCCTCGTCCTCGCTTTGGTCGTCTGCCCCGTTCTTCTTCAAGGTCCTTTCGCTTGCTTCGAAGATTGATTTGATTAAATTACACGTGGTATCTTTACCGCGATGACCTAGAACACCTGCTATGACCAACTTTCCAGATGGGTCTTCGTAAAACGCCTTTCCGAGTTTCCCGAGAATACCTTTGGTGCTCTTCACCACTGCCACGGGCGCTCCGTTGGCGTTTTCCGCGACCCCATCTTCTCTCTCGGAAACAACCGCCACGGCACCTCGCAACGCTATCGCGTCGCTCACGTCGTCGTGTCCATCGTGCGGATCTTGATCGTCGGACGAGTTATCCACGCACACGAAAAGATCACCCGGTATTGCGTACCGAGCGTCCGAGACAATACCGCTTATTTCCACGTCTTCCTCCTCCTCTAAATCTATCCATTTTACGACGTCAATGTTTGCCAGTTCAAACGTGTCTCGCAACAGACGAACGTTTTCATCACCATCATCATCTTCATCATCATCATTTTCCTCGTCTATTCCTTCTTCATCATCATCTTCTTCTTCGTATTCCTCGTCTTCTTGATCTTGATCTTGATCTTGATCGTCGTCTTCTTCTACATCTCCTTCTACTACTTCTTCTTCTTCATCTTCTTCTTCAAAGTATTCCTCGTCGTCATCTTGCGCTTTGCTGATGAAGCTCAACCGTCGACGATTCGGAAAACTCCCGAACGCAGCAGTAGCAGTATTCGACGACGAGGACGACGTCGTCGTCGTCGAATAAAAGGAAAGTGAAGTCGAAAAACTCAACGCGTGGTTTTTGCTCTTCAAAGAGAAGGAACCAACACGATTGAAGAAAAGACCGCAACCATAATTCGAACAACGCGTTGTTGCACGAAATCGTCCAAATCGCGAACAACATCGCGCGACACCTTTTCCTCCTCTTTTCGATGATTGTAAAGAAAAAGGAGAAGAAGAAAAGGTCGCTTTTCTTTCGCCGGACATTCTCATCGTCCCAAACGTCGTTCCATCGTTATTCGCGCGTGGTAATGCTCCGCTCAAAGAAGAAAACAACATCATCTCTCGTGCGAGCTCGTAAAACCGCCGCCAAAGCTTTCTTTGAGGTCTACTTTTTTTTAAGGCGGTTGAAAAAGTTTTTTTCTCAAAAAAGCGACCAAAGAAAGAAAGGGAAAAGTCGTTATTCTTATTCACTTATTTTATTCTTCGATTCGTTAACACACACCGAACAACGCGCTCCGTTTTAGTAGCACAAAAACAAACGCCAAGCAACCTCTCTCGAGTAATGATATCACTTTTACCTGGCTCGTCGTCGTCGTTTACGTCGTTATCATCATCCAATAACGCGAAGAATGCACTCTTCAAACGACGACAACAACAACAACAACAACAACAACAAAGAAATGGAAGAACGATCAGAGCGGTTTCTTTCCTGCGCAGTCACTATTTTTTTACAACCAACACCAACGAGAATGCGAGCAACAACAACACGAATAACAACAACGATAACAACAACAGAAGAAGAAGAAAAAGAAGAGACGCTTTATTAAAAGTCGTCCGAGCGACGAAGGAGGATAAGAAATCCTCCACGGCGAAAGAGGTGGACGAGATTACCAAGAAGTGGGGGTTAGAAGCCGGGTTGTGGAAGATTTTCAAGTCGAGCGAAAAGAACAATAGCAGTACGAACAACAACAACAACAACAAAACGGGAGGAGAAGGAGAAGGAGCGCAACAATTGAGCGGATCGCGAATGGATATGGCGAAGCAGTTGTTGAAAACCTACGGATCTGCGTATTTAATCACCTCCATCTCACTCTCTTTGGTTTCATTTGGCGTGTTTTACGTGTTGGTGAGTTCCGGCGTGGACGTGGCGGCGTTGTTGTCCGTCATCGGCATCACGGCGACGCAAAATTCAGAGAAAGTTGGTACGGTAGCGATTGCGTACGCGGCGCACAAAGCGGCGAGTCCTATTCGTTTCCCACCGACGGTGGCGTTGACCCCAATCGTCGCCGGGTGGATGGGGAAGACTGGAAATAAAGGCGAAGAAGAAGAAGAGGATGGAGAAGGCGGCGAAGAAAAGTGAGTTTTGGAGCGCGAGAGAAAGTAAAAGAGAGCGGTTGTGATTTTGAAGCGAGCGCTTCAAAATCAAAAAGGAGAATGCCACCACGAAGAGCGAGTGTGTGTGTGCGTGAGAGAGAAAGAGAGTCTCTTTTAAGCAGTGATGATGTAAAACAAATGAAACGAAAGAAAATTTTTGTCATGTCAGTTCCTTTTGATTTTTTCTTCTCGTCTCTGTCGACCAACTCTTCATTCATTACAAATCACTTGACGAAACATGTCTCCTTCCTCCTCCTTCTGCGTTTACTTTTACTTCTTCATCTCGTTCGTTTCCATTTCCTCGTTCTCCCAGGAGTACCCGAAATCCTACGCCGGCAATCACCCTTTGCTCAAACTGACCGATACAACGTTTGAACATTTAACGCAATCGGCCACGGGACAAACGACCGGGAAATGGGTAGTGTACTTTGACACGGACCATTCGTTGAATCACTTCTTAACGCCGACTTTGAAGGCGAGCTTAATGAAATTGGATAAATTGCAACAACAAAATAATGGAGACGACGGAGAGTACAAAGGCGAGCCGTTTATCGCGGCGACGATTAACGTGGACGAGGAGCATCTCACGAGAGCGAGATTCGAAAATACGCTCACCTTCCCGTGTTTGGCGGTATTCGAACGGCGAAAGATGCGACAGTTTAAAGTGCTCCATCCAAAAGGGGACGAACACAAAGCGCTCGGGAAAGGCGTGAAAGACGTGGAAGAGTGGTTAGAAATGTCCAACGAGGAATTTGAGGGAGGAGAGGTTGTGTATTTGAACGTACCAAAACCGTTATCGATGGCGAAAGCGACGAGCGTCCGGTTCGGGGTGGCGACGCGAATGTTCAACGAGAGAAAGCTTCGAGCAAGAAGAGATTGGCAACACGCTATGAAGGCGAAAAGTGAAGCTGGCATGGGCGCGATGGTGCACGAGATGGAGGAGAGTTTTAAAAAGTCGCCGAAACTATACGGGTCGATATTAATTGCCATCGCGTTGACGATGATTGCGTCGCTGATGGCAATGTCGTCGGTTTTGTTCGGAGGGAGACGAGGCGCGTCGAAAAATAAAGAGGAGTGAGTGTTGAGAGCGCGCGTGTGTGTATGTAATATCAAGTGAAGGCGTATTTTATGGGCGCAACGAGTGTGTATTATTCCTTGTTTTAGAACAACGATCAAAGTAAAAAGTGACCGCGGAAATAAGGAGGTTGAACTGATTTTACGAGTTCGTAGCCTTCATCGAACGCGTTGACTAATTTCTCGCTCAGCGGTCCTTTTCTCGACGCGAGCAAATTTTCTCGACACTGCGTTATGCTACTTGCTCCGATGATGACCGCATCGCCTTTTGCGCCGGATAATTTTGAATTGAAATACATCCATCTCAAGCTCGCTTCTGTTGGCGTTATTCCCTCCTCCTCGGCTGCTTTTTTAATCACCTCCACGGCTTCGAAATAGGCCTCGTTCCAGAAGCGCGCTTTGTACATCTCGTTATTCTTGAATCGTCCAGCTTTTATCCCTTCGTCGCCGCCGCCGCTCGCGTTCAATAACTTTTCGTGCTTACCAGTCAATAACCCGCCCGCAAGTGGGTTGTACGCCACGAAGCGCATGTTCAAACTCTTCAACGCGGGAATCAATTCCGGCTCGACCTGGCGAGTCAACGGATTATACATCCCTTGGTATATTGTCGGCACGATCCACTGATTCTCTTTACAAATCGCGTGCGCTCTCACAACTTCCCAAGCGCTCATATTCGACAAACCCAAATACTTAAACGCTCCGGACCTGTACAACCCTTGAGCGGTCTCCAACACGTCGTACAAAGTCGTCTCCGAATCTGGAGCGTGTAAATACAAAATATCTATACTTTTTGGATCGAGTGCCGTTAAACTCTTTCCGACCTGCGCGCGAAACTTCTCCGCTCGTAATCCGCCTTCCCCCGCGACGCTTGCCATCTTCTCCCCCCAAGGATTCGCCTTTGTCGCGACGGAGAGTTTCAAAAGTTTCTCTTTCGGCATGCGAGAGAATATGCGACCTAATATCTCTTCCGTGTTTCCTCCCGCGTACGCTATCGCTGTGTCCAACTCAATCAAAGACGACGACGACGACGACGACGATGTTCCTTTCTCAACTTCTTCGATGAAAAAATCTAACAGCTTCTCGCTCTCGTTCTCTGCCATATCCTCTGAACTGTAGCTCCACCCAAACGTCATGGTACCTAAGATAGTTTTCACCTCCGCCGTTTTGCTCGTCGTCATCGATGTTGTCGGCACGGTCGGTTCTTTCTTGACCATTTCAGCGTCCTCCTTACAATCGTCGCTGTTGTTGTTGTTGTTATTATTATTTGAGGTGGAGGAGGAAGAGCAGCGCGTCGTAAACATCTGTAACTGTTTCGTCGACGAAGAAGAAGAATGTTTCGAAGACGACGACGACGAGGAAAGGAAGCGTTTCGAGAAGGACGACGCGCAGCACGAGGAAGATGCCACCGCTCGCATTGTCGTCGTCGTTTGAGAAGCGCTCTTGTTTTTGTTATTGTTGTTTGAGCGCAAGCAAAAGTATCTGATGATATCTCGCGGTGCACAAGCGCGTGTTTTGTTTTGGAGAATTAGGGAAAGGTGTTGTCGTCTGCCCTCTTTTGTCTACCTAATAACTACGAACGACCTATTGTATAAAAGCTTTATTTATCTATTTATCTATCTATCTATTTATTCCATGTTAGTAGGATCATTAGTCTTTCCTTTTATCTTTTCCGATTTTGAAGAAAAGAGAGCTTTCGATTGAACAATCCTGCCGGTGTCTCTCCCGTCTTTCTTCACCGCCAACGGAGCGTCGATGCCGTCCTGATTCTTGCCTAATCCCTTACCTTCCTCCCATCCCATTTTCTTCATCAGTTTCATCGCCATGGACATACCTTTTCCCCCACCACCATTTTCTTTCTTCTTCACTTCCTGTTCCTTCTCTTTCTTCTCTTTTTCGCGCGCTTCCTCCTTGATCTTCTTTCTCTCCATCCAGTCTTTCTCTCGTCGCGTCTTCTCCTCGTCGTCTCGCGTGCGTTGGAGTTTCGCGTCTTCGTAGGAGTTTGGTTTGAACGGGTCGTATTCATCCGGACAGTCCCACCCCGCGACGAAGCCATCGTTACCTCGTTGCTCTTCTTCTCTCCATTCGCCGGCTCGCTTTTCTCGCGCGTTGTTGTTTGCTTTCGTACTACCGTTAGGGGTTGTTGTCTTCGCGCCATTTTTTTCCTGCTGTTGTTGTTGTTGTAACTGCTCTTGCTTTTGTCGTCGGTGTTTCGCTCTCAACGCGAACTGTTGCATCTTCATCTGTTCCGGGGTGAAGTTGAGCATCGTTTTCTTTCTGTCGCTGCTCCCAATCGAGGATTCCACTCCTCTCCGTCTTTTCGTCAGCGCAGTACTCGTCACCTTCATCGCACCAAAAACGTCTTCTTTGTCTTCTTCTTTGTCTTCTTCTTTTCTCGTCGTCGTCGCATTCGCCACCACCGCGCGTTCTCTTTTCCCCCACGAGGAGGAAGTTGTTGCGTTTGAAATCTTTTCTTCTGAAATCGTTTTCGTTTCTCTTTCCTTTTCCTCCTTCTTCTTCTGATTCTTCGCGCTCATCATCATCATCGGGGGCAAATCCCCAAACAAAGAGGACATCGTCTCTTCTGTCGTTACGCCGTCGTTGTCGTATCTCCTCCTCCTCCTTTTCCGGGTGAAACTCGTTCTTCAAACCGACGATCGATTTTGTCGCGTTGAAACAACTGTTTTTCTTTTATTACGAGCGTTCTTCTTCTTGGTCTTCTTCATCGGGGCAAAAGTCCTCCTCCGTCGTTTTCGCGCGCGTTAGTGTTGTTCTCACAAAGTAGGGAAACGCGAGACTGAAGTTTTGACGCGCAATTTTGAACCAACGCGCTCCATTAGTTCAAGTCTCGAGGACACTCTTTTTGGACGGAGAAATGGAAGCGCTGTTTACGTTGCCGGAAGCTTTTACTCGTCGCAGTAGTCCTAGTAGTAGTCCTAGTTCTGCTGCTATTACTGCTCGAATAAAAATCGAGGAAGAGGAGGAGCAACCGCTCGCGTTTCTTTACGAGAAGACGAAGACGCGTTTTAACGGACAACATGTCGTCTCGATCGCTTCGTGTACTCGTTCAACCGCGACGAAGGAAAACGACGACGAAGAGGAAGAAGAAGAAGAAGGGACGATGCGAACGTTTCAAAACGAGATGGTTTCATCATCATCAACAGGAGTAGACGACGACGACGTGGACGATATTCTTTGCGATATCGTGACCACGACGGCGAAGAAACGCGTGTGCGTCGTCGCGTCGAAAAGAACCGGAGTTGTCAGTTTTCTCCTAGAAGAAACAGAAGAAGAAACAGAAGAAGAACGGGAGGAAAGTATCCACGGCAAATGTTTCGGCGAACGAGAGCGAAGCAATAATCGATTGACGACATTAATTGCTTCCGCCATGAGCGACGGCGGCGTGGTCGCGCTTTTAGGCGACGCGAACGGGGACGTGTGGTGCGCTCGATGCGACGATACCGTGAGAGGGTGCGTCGTCGATAAGTGCGAAAGACGAGAAGGACCGGAGTTGACGGTCGGGTCGGAATACGATTATTCGTCCACTCCGAGGAAAGGGGGTGGGAGTGGAGGAGAAGGAGGAGGAAGAGGAGGAGCTGGGTCGCTTTTGGCGTCGCCGTCAACGGCTGCCGCGAGAATTGCGTCAAAGATATCCAAAAAGGCTGGGAGCTTTCTGTTTCAAAACGGAAGCGAGCAACCGGTGGTGGCGATGATGTGGGCAGAGATGTCGCGAGAGGCTTTGAGAGGTGGAAATACGGGGATGAACACGGTTCAGAGGATGTTCTTTGTAGCTAAAGAGAAAGGAGCGATGGAAATGTGGATGTGTTCGCTGGATTCTTCCGTGATGACGCCGGAGATGGTGTGCAGTTGCGACGTAAACGAGAAACTCGTGGCAAAGACGAACGCGTTTAGCAAAGTTTTAGATTCAGATTGGATTTCTGTGCCGAATGGTAGCCGTATCGGTAGTAGTAATAGTAATAATAGATTCTTGAGCGTCGTTTTGTGCGAGTCTTTGCAGTTTGCAAAAGTTGCGCACGTCTTTGAAATGGCAAAGAACACCGGCGAGTCTTCCGCATCGACGCTCGAAGCGAATCTGGTGCGCTCTTTTGAAATTGCGGCATCTGAGTGTGATAGAGTTGCACTCTCGAGAAATGGAAACGCCATTGTTACGTACAGTAATACCAGTTTCATTGGCGGTGCTAGGGGACAGGCAAACGCGACGTGTCATTACGGAGAGCATTTTCATAAATCCATGGTTTTGAAAGAATCCGTCGCGTCGGTGTGCCGAAGTTTGCGCGAATACAATAGCTTCTTGGCGCTCGATCCATCGAGGTGCGTGTGGACGTTTTCGCCACCGGATTCGGAAGAATACGCGTCACCGCCGCAAGCGACGTCTGCGCAGCCGTTTACGAGTCCCATAAAATCGCGAATCGTAGACGTTCGCAAACAAATGTTTTCGCCGTTAGTAAGAGAAGCGCACGAGATGAAGCTTGACGACGACAACAATCCGCGTTCACCGTACGCGAGCGTCTCAACCGCGTACGACGATAGCGCGAGAGCAGCAGATGCGAGATTCGTGAAAGATGCGTTTGAAAATTTGAACAATTACGAAGGCATAGCAGAGCTCGCGGCAAAACAAACCATCGCGGGACCTGCGAAAGCGACGAAACCTTTCGCGGCGCATTCGGCGGCTTTAGTCGATACCTTACCGAAGCGCTGGGCAGGAGCAACATCGAGAATTGGTAAAGGATTAAGGACGTTGTTGGAAGAAAAAGCGCGCGTGCACGAGAAATACGCAAAGTTTCTCGTCGATTCAGGCGCGTGGGAAAACACTACGCCATCGGAAAAGATGGAAGTCTTGAGACACGGAGAGACAACGTTTGCGTTGCTCCGGTTGCGAGCGCTGTTAGATCAACTGAAGATGGAAGAAACTGAAAAGCATCGAAGTTTACTCAGCGATATAGTACGATTTGCGGGGGAAGGCATAGCAAAAGGCGACAACACGCTGACTCGTCTCGTTCGCGATGACGCTATCGACGTCGACGATATCTTTTTCAGCCGTTCGTCGTTCTTTTCACACGTCTTTTGGAACGCGACTCGCGCGGTTGTCGAACAGAAAATCAAAGAGGCTTCTCAACAAACGCAACGTTTAGCCGATGACGTCGAGTACGAGTGCATAAATCAAGCGGCAAGAATCGTGTCTATCGCGCTCGAGTGTTCCAACGAATACAGACGATGCTGGTCGGATTTATATCCCGCGCAAAGAGTTTCGGTTGAAGAAAACTGGACGTCGCAAGCGAGCGCGAGGGAGTGCATGCGAACGATTTCAAAATTCTCCATCGACGTGTTCAACGCGAGGAAGAGATTGGACGTTGGTGTCCCGTTATTCACGGTGGCGCAACCTTTACTCGACGCTTCTGCGTCTAACGTTCTTTACGCGAGAACGGAGAGATCGTTGATGGAGTATAAGAGCGATCGCACGTTGATATTGCCGACGTTGCTTCTTTGCGCTCGGGCGCACGTGTGTCCCGCGGAAAACGTCGCCGCGACGTGCGAATCGCACTTTGGCTACGACGAGTTGTTCACTTTTTGCGACGCGGAAGGTGGAAAAGCGCGATTGTTTCACTACATGCGAACGTTAAAGGCGGAAGATGCTGCGCCATTTGACGAAAACGGGTTTGCGTTTTACGTCTTTGAAAAGATATTCAATTCGTCGTCGTCGTCGAGAAGAGTTTCGGCTCTGCTCAGAGAACTCCCGGACGAGTTTTCCGAACATCTCTCGCATTTTTTTATGACGAGTAACGACACCGCCAAGTGGGCGCACGAGATTGGCAGGAATGAATTCGAGAAAGCCGGTGAGAGTCTTCAGAAAATCGGGTTGTTGAGCGAGGCAAAGTTGGCGTATTTAGTGAGCGGCGGCGAAGAGGCGGAGGAAAAAATAGACAGAATCAATAGCAAGTTGTTGTTTTAAAGACGACGAGAAATAATAACATTATAAAACGTTTTCGGCAACTTTTGCGGCTAGGATGCTACTCAAAACTAAACCTCCATACGTTTGGTTGCTTCGGAACTTGTCTCCGCAATCCTTTCTGTTCTTCAAATCGACGGTATATATTTGCCAAAACAAATGCGTCCCCGCGGTGGACAAAAGGAACGGGTAGAACGCCCAATGCGCGTCCGCTAAATACCCACTGGCGAGTAAACCAGAGATTGCACCGATACCAAAAGTAGACAAAATACCTTTCGTGTTCTTTTCGAATAATCGCGCGGAAGACTTGACGCCAATTTTCTTATCGTCGTCGATATCTTGATGCGCGTAAATCGTATCGTACACCATCGTCCAACACACGCCGCTCCCGTATAACGCTAAAGCTGGTGCTTCTAAAACACCCCCAGTGATTGCGGTCCATCCCATTAACGCGCCCCAATTCAACGTAAACCCGAGAAATAATTGCGGTAAGTTTGTCACGCGTTTCATCAAAGGATACGCGACTACCAGCGGTAAAGACATCAAGCCCAAAATCTGCGTGTTGAAATCGAGCTGGTATAAAACGACGCTTCCTAATCCTAATTGCGCGCCTAAAAACGCCACCGCGTTTGGTACCGTTATCATGCCAGATGCTATCGGTCTATCTTTCGTTCTCTCTACTTTAGCGTCTACTTTTCTGTCCCAAATGTCGTTGACGGTACACCCGGCGCCTCGAAGCAACACCGCGCCGGCGGAGAACAAGGCGGTCATGGCGGCTATTTCTTCCGTCGCCGGTGGTATCGCAGCCGTGGACGAGGAGAGTAAAATCGACCACAAACACGGATAGGCGAGTAAATATATGCCTATGGGTTTGTCTAAACGGGCTAAGGCTATATATGGGTTTATTTCCTTGTTGTTGTTGTTGTTGTTGTTATTCTTCACTGCAGGAGAGGAAGAGGAAGAGGATGAAGAGGAAGAGGAAGACGCCGCGAATCCACGCGATGATACAATTTTGTTGTTGTTGTTGTTGACCTCCTTTTTCTTCTTCTTCTTCCAGTAGTCGTCGTACGATGCATCATCGTCTCTTCTTTCGTTTCTTCTTCTTCTTCTTCTTTCATCGAAGTTGTTGGCGTTCTCAACAACCGAATGTGTTTGACGGTGATGATGATGATGATAATGATGATGATGTTGCGAAGAAGAAGAAGAAGAAGAAGACCAAGAAGAAAAAGAAGAAGTAATAAAAGGAGCGACGACGAAGTTTTGGGAGGAGGAGGAGGAGGAGGAAGGAAGAAGGCGCCGAAGTCGCTTCATTTCCTAATACTTTTCTTCGTTGTTTTGGTTCATTTATTATGCCGTCGTTTGTGGCGGGAGAAACTTCTCATTTTTATTTTTAGGGTTTTACACAGTAGTTTGTATTTACCTTCCTAAACCCTAATTGGTTATCGACTGTACTTAATATGGATTATTTCTAAAGGTCTTCGATACTCTTCAGTTTCCTTTTAACTGACGAACTCTTCAACGTTGATGACGAGTTATAAGTCTTGTGGTCTAGCACGAAGCCCCGCACTTCAAAACCATTTTCTGTTCATTCAGAAGAATTGAATTGCATTGATGAATGCCCCTTGATACCATTCCAATCTCGGTGGAAGCCGCGCGACTTTTCCGAAGCGTTTCTTTTTTTGTTTCGTTGTCATCATCCGTTTTGTTAACGAGATCCAGAGTCGTCTCGTTCGTCTCGGGGTCCAGATTTTTGGGGGCAAAAAACGTCTCAATTTCTCATTCTCGCAAAAAAAAAGAATCTTCACATGTGCGCGCACAAAGAAAGAAAGAAAGAGAGAGAGGAAGAGAAGTTATAATTTGCAAAGACAATAACAAAGCGAGCGACGAAAATGATGCGCTCTTCTCCTTCTTCTTCTTCTTCTTTGTCTTCTTCTCCTCTTGGAGTGACAGCGCAGAAGGGACGAATACGTGAGAGAGATTTGTGGGATGTGATCGTCAACAACGACGATATAACTTTCAATCACATTCTTCCGAGATTGAATTCGAATGATGTGAAATTCTTGTACGAGGTGAACAGTGAAACGAGAAAGTTGATTAAGAGATCGCCTCGCGCGGGTGATTTGAAAAAGAGGTTTGATGTGAGCGAGATGTCGTCGATATCGACTTTGGAAGTAGCGTGGGAGAATCGATGGTTGTGGCCGAGTAGCTGGAGCGAAAGAGATTTCTGCTGGAAAGTTGCTCGAACGAATAAACTCGAGTTCCTGAAGTGGGCGCGAGAGGAGAAAAAATGTGAATGGGATTCAGGGACGATTCATGCGGCCGCAAAACAAGGCAATATGGAAATGGTAAAGTATTGCGTTGCAAAGAAGTGTCCTATCAATGAGTATGCGTGTGAAAATGCTGCCGAAAACGGTCATCTCGAGGTACTCAAATACTTACGCGAAGAAGTCAAAGCGCCTTGGGCTTCTTGGACTGCCGATAGGGCGGCTGAAAATGGTCATCTTCACATACTCGAATATCTTGTTGAGCGTAAGTATGATCAATATAGCGGATGGGCGTGTGAGTTGGCGGCCAGAGAAGGCCACTTGGACTGTTTGAAGTACTTACACGAAACCGCCAAAGCGCCTTGGAACTTTCGCGCCGTACGAGTCGCTCGCGAGAACAACCACCCCGAATGTGTACAATACCTCCTCGACAACAACTGCCCATTACCATTTGGTTGGCGATACGAGGACGGAGAGGTATATTCAGAATCAGAATCAGAATCAGAATCAGAAGAATAACTTCTTGTAATAACACACACACAGAGAGAGACAGCATTATCGCATATCTTTTCTTCTTCTCAAAAATGTAACCTCGTCATCCCCCACAAAAAACAAAGCCCACAACAACAACAACAACAACAACGCTTTGTCAATATGCTCAACTCTTTACCTTTTTTCATACACTCATCATCGGTCACCAGCTTACCATCTTCGTCTACTCGTGCTACTACGAACAATAGTATCAACAGACCATCGTCGTCATCATCATCATCATCGAAAAAGGGCAACAATTTCAAGAGAGGATTTCGTTTATCATCATCATCATCATCATCATCATCAGAACAACAACAAGAACAACCGGCGAAGATACAGGAAACGTATCAGTTTCACAGTCCGGGAGGGAAAGTAACGTTCGCGCACGAAACCGACGCAGAGAAGTCGAAGTGGACGAATTGTGAGATTTCACACGTCGGCGATGTAAACGAAGAGACAAAGGTGAAGCTTGGAATCGTCATCGGCGAGTTTCACGACCAACTCATGAACCGCATGCTCGAAGACGCGCGCCTCTCGGCGTTGGCGATGAACGCCGAAATCACTCGAGTCGTCTTCGTTCCGGGCACGTACGAAGCGCCGTTAATATTAGAAAACATGCTCATGGACGACTCGCTCGACGCGGCGTGCGTTTTAGGATACATAGAAAAAGGTTCCACTTTACACGGCGAGGAGATGGGAAATACGTGCTCGTTGATTTTTAAGCAGTTGGAGTTGGAATATCGCAAACCGGTAGGGATGGGCATCATCGGTCCCGGGGCAACCGCGGAGCAGGCGGAAACGAGAGTGGCGTACGCCGGCAACGCCATTCGCGCCGCGATTCGAATGGCCAGGACGATGATGGTATGAAATCCTACTAATAAAGAATATCCATCGTCACCGAATGTCTTCTTCTTCTAAGAAGGTTGTTGTCGCGTCGTTATTAGTAGTATTGTCAAAGTTGTTCTCCTCCTCCTTCTCCATCTTCTTCTTCTTAGGTGAATAATACAGAGCTCTCTTCTTATCGTTTTGTTCTTGGTGTTTTTGGCTCCTTTTCGGCGGAATAATCAATAAATTTCCTCTCTTTTGTGAACTCATCTAATCTCGTTACTACATTCCTCAGATTTTAACCGCTTTGCTTTGCTTTGCTTTCGGTCGCTTTTGGTTTCCATCATCATCCCACGCACGAGTAAGAAAGAAAGAAGACGACGACGATGATAGCAGTTCCAGCCGCAAGCAGTTACGCTGGGACGATAACGACGATGCGCGGAGGAGGAGGAGTACAAGGAGGGAAAAAGAATCAATTAAAGAATAATCGATTCGCGGCGACTTTTTATTATCCAAGAAGAAAAAGCGCTCGTAATCTCGTCCTCACGAAAAGACGCATCCGTGGTGGTCGAGTACTTTTTCCTCGCGCGGCGGAAATGAACGGAATCGCCGCAGATCCTCCCCCGCCGAAGAGAAAGACAAAGTTTGGCGATCCGAACAATCCAGCCGCGGTTGGTTTAGGTGGCATTGATGGGGAAAAGCCTCGAGAAGACGAGAAAACAACCTCGACAGTCGCCACAAAAGCGCCTCCTCCTGTTACTCCTCCTCCTTCACCTTCTCCTCCTCCTGCGCCAAAGATGAAGAAGAGTTCGAAAACAACTGCAGTAGTTTCGACGGTATCAAAAACGAAAACGCCTTCATCTCCTCCTCCTTCTAAGAAAGCGAAATCGAGGACAAATATACTTCGACCGATAGCGGAGACTCCGTTAAACCGAGGCGAACCGACCTGCGGAGAACCGTCGCCGTTGGGCGCGACGAGGTTGGAAAACGAGAGCGTGAACTTTGCGCTTCGGACGCAGAACGCGACAAATGTGACGTTGGTGTTGTATTCCGAGGAAGATTTTAAGAGTGGAAAGATAACGGCGGAGATTGATTTAGACCCAACAAGTGGCTTTAGAACGGAAAGAGCGAAGGACGACGCGGTGATTTGGCACGTCGAAGTGCCGAATTTGTCCGAGAAGTGTTTGTACGGCTATCGAGTAAATGGTCCCAAGTTACCAGGGCACGCGTTTGATTTTAACAAAATCGTGTTGGATCCGTACGCCAAGCACGTGTGTTGCAACCGCGAAGGGTACGGGGAAACGAATCAACGAGCAGAAAACGATTTGGAAAAGAACTGGCCGCAATACGCGAGCGGGGTTCCAGCTTTGTATAATAGAGGTTCCGAGAATGAGGCGTTCGATTGGGAAGGCGTGGAGTCGCCGGAGTACGAACTCGCCGATTTAACCATCTACGAAGGTCACGTGAGAGGTATTGGACAAACGTACGAGGATATGATCGGCAAACTTCCGTATTTGAAATCAATCGGCGTGAATTGCTTAGAGTTACTCCCGATTCACGAGTTTAACGAGTTGGAATATTCCGACGAAAATACACGAAACCCGGAAACTGGCGAGTTGAGGAGAAATTTTTGGGGGTATTCCACCGTGAACTTTTTCACGCCAATGACGAAATACGCCAAAGTTGGCGAAGCCGATTGCGGACGAAAGAGTAACGACGAGTTTAAAAAGTTAGTTCGAGAGTGTCACAGGAACGATATGGAGGTGATTTTGGACGTCGTGTTTAATCACACCGCGGAAGGGAACGAAAAAGGATTGACGCTTTCTTTCAGAGGCGTAGACAACAGAAGTTATTACGTGACTGCTCCGACTGGAGAGTTCTACAACTATTCCGGATGCGGGAACACTTTGAACTGTAATCACCCGATGGTGGCAGATTTAATCGTCGATTCGTTGAAACATTTCGTGGAGGAATACCACGTCGACGGGTTTCGGTTCGATTTAGCGAGCATTTTGACGAGAGAGGCGTCGCATTATAAAGGCGAGGAAGGTCCGACGGCCGAAGAGTTGAGTTTGTTAGCCAGCGCGCAACCGAATAGTGGCATCAACAACGTAAACTCTGCGGATTCTACGACGAACGGGATGCCGTATAACGACGAAGAGGAGGTGCTCTACGATCAAGACGGGAACCCGATTCCTAAGAATCCGTTACAGAAGATTCCAATCGGAACAAATTTGGAAGATCCACCCGTGTTGCGCGCGATTTCCAACGACCCAGTCTTGCGTAACGTCAAGTTAATCGCTGAAGCTTGGGATGCCGGCGGGTTGTACCAAGTCGGCACGTTCCCGCACTACGGCGTCTGGGCCGAATGGAACGGTAAGTTTAGAGACGACGTCAGAAACTTCATCAAAGGGTCCGACGGATTCGTCGGTGCCATGGCCTCTCGCTTGTGCGGGTCCCCGGACATTTATCACGCCTCTGGACGGAAACCGAAAAGCTCGGTCAACTTTGTCACCTGCCACGACGGATTCACCTTGCGCGACTTGGTTTCCTACAACGAAAAGAACAATTTTTTCAACGGCGAAGACAACAACGACGGCGAAAATCACAACATTTCATGGAACTGCGGCAGTGGCCCGGAGGCTGACGGCCCGACTACGGACAAAAACATCGTCGCTTTACGCGAACGACAAATGCGCAACTTTTTCTGCGCGTTGTTTCTCTCTCAAGGCGTTCCGATGATCACCATGGGCGACGAATACGGTCACACCAAAAACGGCAACAACAACACGTACTGCCACGACAACTACTTAAACTACATCGACTGGGATCAAGCGTTAGACCCACTCTCTGGCGATGGTTTGAAACGATTTTGCTCGGAAATGGCTGAATTTCGCGCTCAACACGGCGCCTTCCGCTTACCGGACTTCCCGACCGACGCCAACTGTCAATGGCACGGCGTCAAACCGCACGAACCAGATTGGGAAGAAACGAGTCGATTTATAGCATACACCATCTCCGCCAACACCCCTGAAGACCCGGAAAAGTTCTACGTCGCATTCAACGCCAACTTCGAGAGTATTTTGGTCACTTTACCCGAGTTACCAGCCGGATTACACTGGAGATGTGTTCTAGACACCTCTCTGGAAACGCCGTTTGATTTCGTCAGCGCCGAGGACATCTCCGACGAAGACAGGTTCACCGCGGAAGCTATGGTTCGTCCGCAATTACGAGCGAACAGATTTACCATTTTGGATAGAAGTTGCGTCGTTTTAAAAGCAGAATTAGATGACGACGACGAGGAGGAGGAAATATAATAATAAATAGAGTGAGAGAGAGAGAGAGAGAGAGAGAGAGAGAGGACATGTTTAGTAGTACGTCCGCATACATTTTTGTTGTTGTAATTTAATCACACGTTGAATGAAACCATCCACAAAAACGGTCTCGTAAACGTTGCTCCTGAAACCTAAATATGTTCGCTTCAAAAAAACGTCAGACTTCTCGAGGGAGAAAGAGGTAAACAACAAACTCCTCTCTCTCTCTCTCTCCGTCTCCCTCTCGTTTTCCCTCTCTCTCAAGTCATGGCACCGTCTCTCTCGTCGTCGTCATCCTCATCGATGATACCGAAAATTCCTCAATCGAGACCGAAAAGGAGATTACTCGTCGCCGTCGTTCTGTCCGTGTGTATCGGATACGTTTTGTTTATGATTTTGGGCGATTCGCCTCCACAAGGCGTATCTCCTAATCATCATCATCATCATCATCGCGTGCAACAACAACTTCCAAACTTAGCGGCGAGTCGGAGTTCTTCTTCCTCGAGCGCATCTTCCTCCTCTTGGTTCTCCTCTTCATCCTCTGCTTCCACTTGGGCGACGACGACGGGAAATCACGAAGAAGAAGAAGATGTGGATGTTGATGATGCAAACGACGAGTTGGGTAGCAGAAGTAGCGAAGAAGGAGAGACTTCAGAGGAAGGAGACGAGCCGACGCATAGACACACGAACGACGATATTGTCGTGAGCATAGATGATAGCAGCAGCAAGAATAGCATGAATAGTGGATTTTCCTCCTCTGCCTCAGCCTCGTGCGACCCGGACGATGCGACGGCTTGTCATCACCCGAAAGGCGTCTGTCAAAAAGCCACGCGAACCTGTTTGTGCGCGAAACTTTGGCAAGGCGACCATTGCGAGAGGGCTTACCCTTTAAAAGGGAAACACATCAAAGCTAAAGTTGAGAGAGGATTAGGTTTTGCTGGGTCGATTACGATGAGCAAGAAAATCACCGGGAAGAGGAAGAACATCGAGGTGACTTTACCCGGGAAGGAGAAGGACGCGGACAAAGGACATCGAGTGTTAGGCCCAGTAGACCAAGAGTTGCTTTCGATTATGCCGCAAAACGATGCGGTTGGGGAGGTGTACAATAAATGCGCCGTGGTCGGATCGTCCGGGATATTGTTGAATTACGAAAACGGGAAGTTTATCGATGAACACGACGCAGTATTTCGCTTCAACTCGGCGCCAACAAAAGGTGGATTGGAAGCGCACGCCGGATCAAAGACAACGCATAGGATTACAAATACCCAAAATTGGGCGTTCAGAGAAGGGAAAGAGTTGTTGTTAGTACACATGCGATCTCACGCGTCTTTAGCTGCGTTTATTAAAACGAAGAAAGGCGACAAGTCCATTAAAATGGCTGCGTTCGATCAAGGGTTCGTCGAACACATGGCGCACTCTTTGAATTTCATGCCGACGAGCGGTTTATACGGAATCATAATAGCGTTATCTAGATGTCACGAGGTGAACTTATTTGGTTTTCAAGTTTCAAGCGAACACGGTGCCTTGTATCACTACTACGACGCGTGCGATGAACCCGCCAACGGCGAGCGAGACGGCGCCGAGTGGTTCGTCGTGAAGAAACTCGCCGAGGAGAAACTCGTAAAATTTGCCGAGCCGTGCGTGGTGGAGTGTCACGAATCCAAGAGTAAATGCCATGAGTGTAAAAGCGAAGCTGGAATGCCGAGCGTAGATTTATCAAACTTTCGAGCGACTTCTTTACAGATGAAAGGTAAAGATTTGAAGAGAGAGTTGACGAAACAGACGTACGCGGAGAGGAAGAAATCGTGTCCGGCGTGTTCCAAGTCCTTCGGTGGATGTCGACCGCCTCGACACTGGGCGTATGCCAGAGACAGAAGCTCGAGCAGACACGGGAGTGGGAGTGGGAGTCACGCGCACGGTTAGTAAAAGTAAGAATGATATTTTTTTATACATCACCCAGAGTACTAGTTGAACATTTATGTAATGCGAGAAGATTTTGAGCAAAATAATGTGTTTCCCAGAAAAAATTCTTTCAGCAAACGCCACCAGAATAGGTGAATAATGATAACGATAAAATAACAACAAGAAGAAGAAGAGATGCATCCGGGCGCATTTGCAGACGATATCTGGCTTCTCTCGAGAGTTGAGAGTCTCCTTGACTGTCTCACAGATGAATCAAAAATACAGAAGAAAAAGTTTGGTTCCAAAGCGAAGCGAGAACTCTCGCGAGATTTCGTATCTGTAATTAGGGGTGTTCGCCCGGCGTTTATGCTCGATTACGCACCATTGATGACGAAAGAAGACATAGAATTGATATCCAAAGAGATAAATGAAGACGTTTTAATACCTTTGTCGCGCGGAAGAGGAGGAGAGGAAGAAGAAGGAGTGCTTTTGAAAGTTTGTAGTATTCTCGACACGGTTGTGTTCGTTACATTAGGGGAAGATGAGAAGTTGTTGTCTCACGATATGCCAATTTTAGTGGATTTAGACCAAGAAAACGCGCGCGCTCGAAAAATGACACCTTTAGAGATTACGGTTATGACCGCTTGTCGTGCGAAAATATCCTCGAACTCAGGTGTGAATATCGACGAGAGCGATCTCGGCGAAGGCGCCATACCTCCACAAACGTTCGTCGGATGGATGCTCGGATATCCTATTTTGTATTATTACGGATCGAATAAGAAATACGAAAGCGAGGAGGAAAAAGAGCAGATCGCCAACGTCACCGCACGAAAGCTTTCTTTGTGTTCGCTGGTGAAAGTCGAATGCATAAACGACAAGGACGAGGTGATGTATGGGTTCACCTATCCTGAAAGTCTAATTGAAGACGCGCTCGTCAAAGAAGCTCTGAAGCGTTGGATGGATGGCATAGAAAAAGAACAAAAAGAACAACGACAACAAGAACATGCGATTGGTTTAAGTGTTCGTGTGACGCATCGTGGACCTTCCCCGATTGCGCTGTAGAAATAGTAGAGCAAAATAGATTTAGGCTGAACGCGCGTTGTTGATTCATAATAAGTATTGATTATTGATTATTACTGGTTGAATTTAAATATTTTTACTCTCCTTTTCCTCTGTGCTCTTATCTACTCCTCGTCCGACTCCTCGTCTTCCGAGGCTTCTTGCAACCACTGCACAAATGGTTTCACTTTCATAAAGAACCTTTGATCGGCGTCCGGATCGTTCTTAATATCTTTCGCCCGCTGATTCGCCCACGCGAAAATACCATCTTCAGAGAGCAAGTCGGCGTCGTATATCCCTTTAAGAAACGATGCTGCGCATCCCAAAACTCTGGCACCCCCTGTTCGACCTTCAAACGGGGCTTGCGAGCACGCGAGAGACTCGAGAATGGAAACCAAACTGATTTGGTCTTGTTTCTTCCCGATAATTTTTTCTAAAGCTTCACTAAATTTCTCGACGTTTTTGACCATTTGCGCGGAGAGTTCTTTATCGGAATCTGGCATGTCTTGTGGCTTCAACGAAAGGCACGCGAGAGCAATTACGGCAAAAGCGCCAGCTTCTCCCGTACGCCTACCAAACTGTTCGGCTAATGGTTCCAAAGCTCCTTTTACCGATGCACTGTCGTACTTCTTCGATTCTACGAGTTTCAACGTTGTCTCTTCGACCGCTTTCTGAAAGTTGATTGTTTTCTGAATTTCTTCGGCTTCGACGTGCGAACCCAACACGGCTTTTCGCAAAGTCCCCAAGGAGAAGAAGATACACAAACCGTCGCGACGGAGACGACCGATAAACTGTTGCAAATCTTCCCAGGCAAGTAATCGTCCGAGCTCTTCTTGCAAGAGTAACGTGTCCACGGCGGGACAATCGGTACCGTAAATAGACGAGTAATCGACAACAAGCACGTTCAACGGCGGCGATCTTCCCTTCAAAGAATCCGGTACCGTCAACAACGCTTGATTATACAATCGCTTTACCATAGTCTCCGTGCCTTTACCACTTGCGTACGCGACGCCTCGGGACAACATGACCAAAGTGTCGATGTCCGACTCCAACGCCTCTGCTAAAGAGATTTTCAACATCGGTCTCAAGGTGACCAATCCGACTTGAACGTCGTCCCCGGCATCGGCTGGGTTTTCATCGTCGGCGTCGCCTTTCTTCTTCGCGGCTCGTTTTTCTGCCTTAGCGTTTTCTTTTAACATTCTCTCGGCTTCTTTCAATTTAGAGTTCAATTTATGCACGGCGGCTTGCCAGTCTTCTTTGTTTTCGAAACCGGCGAGTTCCAACGCCGTTTTCCTCGGGTTGATGCAACCAACCATAGTCACACCTTCCTTACTTAAAGCATCTCGAATGCCGGCAACTTTCTTCGGCGCGCCTTCTCCAGTAGCCCAGCGAACTTTATACTTTTCGAAATCAGGCTGCGGAATGGTTTTCATCTTTGGTTCGATGGCCAATCGTAACGATTTGACGTCCCCGTAGACTTTCTCCCATGCCGCTTCCGGACCATCAATGCCTAATAACTCGTTGCCTTGCTTGGCGGACATGTGCCTCAACAACAAAGTCGGAACGCGAATATCATTCATAGCTCTTTGGAATTCACCATAGTTTTTGAACATCCCAAACGGAGAAATCGTAGAAATTTCATTCGTCGCTTGGTTAAACACCGCGAGTTTCGACATCGGTAACTCGTACGGTGCCATTTCAATGGTGTCTCTCCTCGCCTCCGTCGGGCCTTTCCACCAATCTTCTAACGTATCCCACGTGCCCAGCGTTGCAGAAGCTAGCACAGCCGCGTGCGGCATATTCGCTTGAATGTTTGAAACGACGCCTAAAACCTTTGGGTCTAAATGAATTCCCATATTCGGTTCATCAAAGTAGAGCAAAATTTTCGATTGGTTATAAAAACTCGATTCCGGCTGTTTCTTCGCCGCTTCTAATATTCTCGCCGTCGTATTCAAATCTGCAATTATAATATCTGGCTTCCCCGCGCCATGATCTTTTAACTTGAAACCAATATCCGCGGCATATTCTAGCTGTTGTTCCACCGTGCCGCTACCGGCTGAAACTTTCTCTCCGATGGCCCTCGCCGCTCTCACAGCTTTTTTATTCCTCGCCTTATCTCGGATAGAATACGGTCTTCTGACTTGCGTCATCGTCCCATCACCGGTATTATCTCTGGCCGCCGTCCAATACGGCACGGCGTGCGCTTCGCACTCCTGGCCAACTCTCTTCAAAACCTGCTTCGTCGGCACGGAATACAACAAGATGACGTCTTTATGCTTTTGCTTGATCAGACGCAAATACGTCAGAACCGCGGTAAACGTCTTACCAGACCCAGTCGGTGTGCTTAAAATCACGTGCAACGGTAACGGCATTTTCCCTCCACTCTCCACAGCCTGTTCAGTAACCGTGTAATGCTTATCCAAAACCTCCAAAAGTTCGTGCTGATGTTTATACATTCTCGGCACCCCTCCGGATTGCGCTCCAGTTTTATTCGTCCACGCGTGCATCGCCGCGAACGTTTGATCTTTAATCCTATTCGATACGCTCTCCCAGACGATAGCCGCCGCTTTCCACTGAATCGAGTGTTCTCCATTCATCAACGCCTCCCTCTTCAAAAATAACAAATCTCCCGCTTGCGCGTTATTTATCGCCGTCAACCATCGAATGGTATGTTTCGCGTACTCTCTCATCCCTTTCAACTCGTCCATGATTTGTTGCGCCCACATGGACTGCAATCTCTTCTTCTCCTCTTTATCCGAGGAGGCTTGTTCGTACTCTTTCGGGAAGCACTCCTTGACCAATTTCTTAAACATGTCCGAGTCTTTCCTTTGCACGTAAAAATACTCAAACACCTTGTTATCCAACAACGTTGCTGCGGCGGATGAAGACGCCGCCCCGTCCCACGGTTGAATCTCTCTCATGATTCGAAACCCAGCCGAACCTCTCACTTTGGCGACTAAATCGCTGTTATCGATGTCCGCCCAATCGTGGTGGGTGAGCGAAGACCCAACGTCCACGGATAAAGTCGCCTCGGCCGACATCGCTTGCGCGATGACCGCTTGGTCGTTCTCCGTGTCCGAGACCCCACCGGCGTGTAAATCCGAATCCGAATACTCGTCACCCGAGTCCGAATCCTCGGGGTTGTTTCCTCCATCGTTTTCGCTCATTTTATATTTAATACGTGTTGTTGCGTGTATATTTATCTCTCTGTTTGTGTGCTGTCCTGCGTGTTGAGGTTAATACTAAACAAACGCGCGTCTGCAGACACAAACTTTCCGACGAGAAAATGGTGATTCAAAACTCTTCTCTTCTTCTTTGTGTGACTTCTTTCATCGAGAACCTTTTTTTTTCCTTCTTTTTTTTTTCCTTCTTTTTCCTTCCTCTTTTTTCTCCTCCTTTTTCTTTCTTTTTGGCATGCTGATGGATAATTCGCCGCATTTATTATATCCCACGCACTCACTTCTTCTTCTTCTTCTTCTTCTTCTTCTTCTTGCAGAAGAGACGCATCAGAGAGACAGAGACGTATCAGAGAGAAAGACACGAAAGAATAACATATAATGTCGCGAAGAGGCGTCCGAAGAGCCGGAGGTGCGCGAAAGATGGTCGCTTTATCGCGAATAAAAAACATCACCAACGAACAAGAGTGGATGAAAATCTTACGAAAAGCGAAAGATTCAATCGTGTTGGTGGAGTTTGCGTCTTCCACATCCATGGGATCGAAAGGGATGCAACCGTACATGTCGACGATATCGCGAACGGCGGAGTATAATCGAATTAAAATGTATAAAGTGGACGTGGATTTAGTCCCGGATGTGGCAGTTGCGTGCGGAGTGAAAGCGATACCGACGTACCAAATTTGGAAGAGTGGAGAGAAAATAGACGAGATGAGCGGAGCGTTGCCGCAAAGATTGGTGACGATGTTGAAAACGCACAACGTTCAAGAGAAGTCAAAATTCGTGTATTTAAGATTAGCTGCGACAGTCGCGGCAGCCATCGGTGGGGTTTTCGCTTTACTCAAATATAAAGCTGAAGTGGAATCGAAAGAAAAAGGCGAACGCGAAAAGCTTCTGGTGAAACGCGCGGAAGAACAGAGAAAGTTGAAAGCGCAGAAAGAGAGAGAACGAATTAAAGCGTTGGACGCGAGAGGAGAGAAAACGGTAGAAATGATTGGATTGGACGAAGACGACGATGAAGACGAGGATGAAGACGAGTGGGACGAAGACGACGAAGACGAAGACTAGAAAATATTTGTGTGTTTGTTTGTGGTTTTCAATTATATCTACTAATATAAAAAAACAAGTTTCATTGTGTGTTTCTCTCTCTCTCTTTCTCTCTTAACTACGTGTTTCCCTCTACTTTACCATTTCAAATCGGGGAACAGATCTTCTTTTTTCGGCGATGGCACAGATTGTGCCGTCGTCGTCGACGAAGGCATGCCGAAAGTATCGAAGGAAATTGGAGGCGGCGCGTTCGGATTCAGTTGTTGCGTTTGCGGCATCGCAGGAATTTGAGGTTGCTGATTATACATCATTTGAGGAGGCACTTGAGGAGGAGGCATACCACCGTACATGTTTTGCATTTGCATTTGAGGAAGCGGTTGCTGTTGTGGTTGTAGCTGTTGTTGCATGTATCCTCCTCCTTGCATCATATGCGGTTGTTGGTGGTATTGCTGTTGCGGCACGCCTGCTCCCATGAATCCTCCCATCTGTTGTTGCATTTGCGGCACGCCTCCGCCCATTACGTTTTGTTGTCGTTGCATCATCATTTGCGGCGCTCCGCCGTTCATCATCATACCACTACCCATTGGTGGAATTTGCTGTTGTTGTTGCTGCTGATGCTGCTGCTGATGCGGCATGACCCCGTTCATCATCATGTTGTGTTGCGGCTGGCGCGGCTGCTGCATCAACGGCGGCGCCGCGTCGAATAAACCCATGATGTCTTCTTTTGACGCTACATTTTTCGGCGGTATGGCAGTGGTATCTACTTTCGCTGCTGTTGTTGATGATGATGGCTGCGGCTGAGCTACGTCGAAACCAGCGAACATGTCCACCCCACCATTCGCAGGCGCCGCAGTCGTCGGCGTCGGCGTTGTGGAAGTCGGCGCCGGAGCGGCGGAGAAATCCCCCCAATCGTCGTCGTTCGTTGCTGTTGCTGGCACCGCTGTCGTACTCGTCGGTGCGCTCCCAAAATCCATCCAATTTGCTCCTAGATTTTGATTACTAGTATTTGCTACTGCTGCTGGTGGTTGCGCCGGTGCTGCCGGCATATCGCCGAACAAGTCTAAGAGTCCCGCCGCCGCCGACAGTCGCGGTTGTTGTTGTTGTTGTTGTTCATGTTGCTGCTGCTGCTGCGCTTGTTGCGGGGAAGCAGCTGCTACTCCATCGCCGCCACCACCTCCTGCTGGCAACGGCACCGGCCCATCCGTCTCTTTATCGCAATACATTTTCCTCTCGTACTTTTGTCTAATATACCTCTCCACGGTTGGCAAATCCGATTTCGTCGGTTTCACATTCGGAGGTAAATTCTTCTCCCAAAACACATTCGCTCTTACGTTTCCCATGCGTTCCATGTACTCCACCTGCGTTTCCGTCCACTTATCCAACTGCGTCGATCGTACCCTCGAAATGTGCACGCCTAAACTTCTGTGGATTCCCGAACAGTTCGTGCATATGAAAATCCCCAAGTTCATGCTCGCCCATCGCGGTAAACGCGACGGACACTCCGCGCAGACGATGTTTTCCGGTTTTTTTAAGCACGCGTTTAAGCGTTTCTGAAGCGAGAGCTGAAGTCGATCGGACGACATCTTCTTTTCCCCGTTCTCTCTGAAGGTGTGTGGGCCACTAATGCGAGGGATGTGGTGGTGTGCGCAGGTTTAGAAGAACGAATATTACTATGAAGATTAGTGATTTTAGAGAAAAGTCAATTCGATTCGACAAAACACACGACGAAAAAGCAGTGTGATGAAAAGTCACTCACAGTTTCTTTTTTTGTGAAAAAGCAGACGGCAGAGCAGAAAGCCGAAACCTAAATTTCGCACAACCAGCTTTTCGCAAGAGGAAAAGAGGAAACAAAACTCTTCTCGTTGTTGGTTTTAAACCACAACCAACACCCCTTTTGTCTTGTTTTGTTGTACGAACGACTCGTGAGACATCAAAATCATATCAAATGATATTACAATACATAAACGCACTGAACGCGTCGACGAAATGGCGCGTCGTGCTCGCCTCGAAAAGTCCTCGCAGACAGGAAATATTGAGAAACCTGGGGATCGAGTTCGACGTCGTCGCTTCGACGTTCGAGGAGAATATTTCTAAAGAAGGAGTGAAGGGGCACGAGTACGCGATTTGTACCGCCAGGGAGAAAGCGAAAGAGGTTTATCATCGAACGACGAGAGAAGAACAAGAACAAAAGAAGAAGAGTAATCTCATCGTGATTTCTGCGGATACGGTCGTGGAAAGTTTCGGGAACATATTAGAAAAACCGAGGGACATTCAAGACGCGAGAGCGATGATGGAGAAACACTCGAACAATTCACATAAAGTGCACACGGGCGTATGCATAGCGTATAATACGAACGAGAAGACTACACCTGAACTGAAACATTTCTCGGAAACGACTGTTGTGAACTTTGCCGAAATAGAACGAAAAGAAGTTGACGCGTTCTTGGCTACGAACGAGTGGACAGACAAAGCCGGAGGGTACGGGATACAAGGGTACGCGTCTTCGTTCGTGAAAGGTATCGAAGGCGATTACTTCAACGTGGTTGGATTTCCAGTGCACGCGTTCTCCAGAGAGTTGAAAATCATACTAGATGAAATCGGAATAGACTCGATGTGAATGAGGAATGAGTTTACGTAGTGATAGTTAGAGTAGCAGTAGTAGTAGAGTAGTAGTAGCAGTAGTAAAAATAATCATCAAGGAGTGACGAGAAGATTTACGCGTTCATCATCAAGGAGGAGCAGACTTCCTCTTCATTTTCTTGGACTTGGCCTCTTTCGGCAAGGGAGTACTTTCGGTACTCTCGTTTACAGCGGCAGGATTTTCCTCATAGAAGAGTTTAATCGATTCCGCGTAGTTCGATATCGCAAAATTTGTCGCCATCGAGGGACCGCGCAACTCGACGAGTTTTACATCGTACGCGCGAGCGGCTTCGACCTCGGTTTCAAACAAGCCGAGATAGACGTGTTTTTGCCCGCCAGGTAATCCAATTCTCGCCTCCCAACGCCCCGTTGGATGTAATGTCACTCCGCGATAGCCCGAAGAGCCTCTAGCGAAGCCTTGGGACTGGCGACGCACCGCCATTATAAGCTCTTCGAGAGGCGTGGAAAGTAAATAGCCTTGTAAGTCTTGGTATTTCGACGCTGGATAGTTCAACTTGATTTTGCGCCCGTTCTTCATCAGTTTGCACTTCATCGCTACGAGATCGAATGCCTCGGCGGCGTGCTGTTCGTTGCTGTAGCCGCCCAAGTAAACCTGTTTCTTCGAATCTCGTATCCAGATGTGCGCTTCCCATCGACCGGAACGTTTGTGTTTCGTCACGCCGCGAAACCTGGACGAGTGCGGCGGAGTCGCTTCTTTCTCTTGTTGTTGTTGCTGCTGTTGCTGCTGCTGCTCATGTTCTTGCTGCTGCTCCTGTCGCCCCTGCTCTTCCCCGCTTTCTTTCAACCCGTGAAAGTTTGGATCGCCGCCGCCTCTCGCATCTCTCTCGATCAAAGGCACTTTCTTCATGTTCGCCGCCAGCGTCGCCGCGTCAACCTTCTCAATCTCGTCCTCTTCTTCTTCATCATCTTTATCTTCTGCTTCCCCCTCGTTCTTCTTTCTTTTTTTCTTCGTCTTCTTCCTCAAACCTTCCGCTCCTTCTTCTTCATCTTCTTCTTTTCCTCCCTCTTCTCTTCTTGGAGAAGTCGTTTTCTTACGTCCTTTTTTGTGTTGTTGTTGGTGTTGCTGTTGTTCGCTCGTCGCCAACACCGCCACGGCAGTATGCCAATCGTTCGCGGTAGGAATCAACGGTAAACACGCGTGCGATACCCTGTGCGTGTCCTCGTATTCTCTCATGTTCGGCCCGTCGTCTGATGTGTCGTCGTTGCGAGAGAAGAAGAAGATAAAGAAGAAAGAGAGAGAGATGTCAGGTATTCTATTCAGTTGTAAAAAATACGAGAGAGAAGAAAAGTCCAAGAGAAAAAAAAGTTATGTGTTACCGTCCAATAACTGGGACGCCATGAACGCCATCTCTTCCGAATCCGACGTCGACTGCTGGTGGTGTCCTTCTTCTCCTAGATGATGATGATCTCGATGATGATAATGATGATGATGATGCGTCGTCGTCGTGGTAGGAAGTGGAAGCATGTTCCTTGTTTCCACCGAGATTTTTTGTCGCTTTTTAGCTTTGCAAAGAAAGACGAGGGAGCGAAAAAAAACAAAAATCAATCGCTTTTTTAGCCTTCGGCACTTTTTTACACACCAGACACACAAGACGCACAAAGACACATTACAAGAATAAAAATGGATCCGCAACTGTTGAACTCTTTACCGGAAGAGGATAAGACCAAAATGGTCGCCATGATTGAAACCATGCAAACGAGAGATAGGTAAGGCGACGAGTTTAGAAGTGATGAACACGAGCAGCATAACGAGTTTTTTTTTCTCTTTACCATCAGCCGTCATTTTTTCTTCGTTATCTGAAAATCCAAAATCCAATGCGCTAGACTCGCGCGAAAGTAATGTAACGAATGAGTTTTACTGACTTTCCCTCCTCTTAACAACACGCGTACGACGTGTATTATATTATAGTTTGAGAATGTACAACAATTTAGTCGAGAAGTGTTTCAGCGAGTGCGTGAATAGTTTCCGAAGGAAGTCTTTGGAAAAAGACGAGGAGAGGTGCGTGAGCAAGTGCTGCGAAAAATTTCTGAAACATAGCGCGCGAGTGTCGGTGAGGTTTGCAGAGCTGAACGCGCAGACTATGGAGCAACCGCCGCCTGCTGCGTGATGATATAAAGTAGAGGATAACATTAGTAGATTATATGTAGTTGTCATTATTATAAATTGTAGTAGTTCCGTATTTACAAAACGTATTCATCACTTGTTCTCAACAACCGTCGCTAAGACATCGAAATAGTTCGGAAACGTCTTCTTTGTCACTTTCGGGTCGTTGATGATAATATCTTCATCACCACACGCTGCTAAAGCAAAAGCCATGGCCATTCTGTGATCATCATATGTATCGATAGCGACGCCTTTGTTGAATCCGCCCTTCGGCGGCGTGATGACGCAATAATCGCTTCCTTCAACGACTTCCGCCCCAAGCTTCCTAGTTTCCGTGCAAATAGCAATCATTCTTTCCGTTTCTTTCACTCTCCATGAAGCGACGTCTCGGATAGTCGTGGTTCCGTCCGCGAATAATGCGGCAACTGCTAAAGTCATCGCGGCATCCGGCATGGCGTTCATGTTCACGTCAATTGCTTTCAATTTCCCATCTTTCGGCCCAGTGCACGTGACCGAGTTCGCCGTCCACTCCAAAGTCGCACCCATCTGTTCCATTGTGTACGCAAACTTCGTGTCGCCTTGAATGGAATCGAGACCACACCCTTCGACGGTGACTTTACCGCCGGTAATAGTCGCTCCCGCTAAAAAGTACGACGCCGAACTCGCGTCGCCTTCCACAAAGATCGACCCTGGCGATTTATATGTTTGCCCGCCTTGGATTTTGAACGATTGCAAATCTTCCGCCGCGTCCACTTTCACCCCAAATCTCTCCATTAATTTAATAGTCATTTCCACGTACGGTTTCGAAATCAACTCGGTGACGACCTGAATCTCCACCGCTCCGGTCGATAACGGCGCGGACATCAAAATAGCCGTCAAGTATTGACTGGACACGTTCCCGCCTAATTCGATTTTCCCTCCTGGTAACCCTTTGCAATTTATTCTAACCGGTGGGCATCCCGTTCCCATGGTACATTCCGCGTCTACACCCAATTGGACTAACCCGTCCACTAAATCCTGAATCGGTCTCTCTCTCATTCTTTGCACCCCGTCCAAAACGAACGTGCCTTGGCCTGCCGCCGCCACCGCCGCCGTCAGCGGCCGCATCGCCGTCCCCGCGTTTCCTAAGAACAACTCCGTGACTTCTTTATCGGTCTTTTCAAATTTCCCACCGCACCCGGTAATTTCCAAAACGTTATTCGCTCGATCTTCCGTGAAACTCAAGCCTAGGACTTTTAACGCATCCACCATGTATCGGATATCGTCGGAATCTAATAAGTTTTCGACTTTCGTCGTCCCTTCCGCCAAAGCGGCTAAGAGTAGGATTCTGTTCGATAAGGACTTCGACCCGGGAAGGCGAACGGTACCATCAATTTTCTTGATTGGTTTCAAAGTTAACGTTTCCTCGACCTCGGCTTCTGCGGATTTGGCGGCGACGGCAAATGGAGACGATTTTGCTTTTCGCTGCGCGGGGAGACCGCTTCTTCTTCCGTGTTTGTTGTTGGACGCGACAAACGACGCGAGTTGTGCGTGTTGACGACGACTCGCAGTCGTCGTTGTAGTCGTAGTCATAAGAGCAGCCATGTGTGTGTGTGTTTCCTGTGTAAAATTATAATAAAGCGCTCTAAAGTTGTGGAGTCTGGATAATAACAATCATGAAGGGAAGGAAGGCGTTTTGGGCAAATTTTTTGAAGAATTTTTTCATCAAGCATCTCCTACTAATAGTACCATCTCTCTTACGTTTGATTAAACTTCTTCATCTTCGACTGAAGAGAAGAACGCTCTCGAACCCGCGAAAGTGAACTCTAACAAGCGAAACTCTCTCTCGTACTGTTCGATTCTTTTCAATCGCAAAGCGCGTTCTTCTTCTTCTTCCGCCTTGTTCGCGGTGTCCACCTTCTCGGAACGGTAATAGCTTTCGCAACTTTCGAACCAGTGCAAAGCATCAAAATTTGAGTCCTGGTTCAAGACTTTTAAGACGTACGCGATGCCTAACGCGAAACCGTCGTCGGTGAAACACGATTGATTGAGGAGCATTTGAGTTTCGATTTTTGAGGACGAAGGCGACGCGACCGTTTCCGACGCTTTCTGAAGCTTTTGCTTGGAAACGTACATGGCGTCGACGTTGGAGAGACATAACGCCGGAACGATCAAGAAGAAAGCGTTCAGGTGCTTGTTCGTATCGCTTTGAAGCTCGCTCGAGAATATGTTCGTCAAAACTTCGAAATAATCGGTGCCCTCCGTGCTGTTACTTCGCAGAGTTTCGATTTCGGCGTCAAGTTGCTTGGAAGCGTTCACGGTGAAGTCGTGAAACGTGGATTCTCGAGCGAGAGACTCAAAGTTTGGATGTTCATTCTCGTCGTTGTTCTCTTCACTCTCAAATTTCGTTCGCGTGGCAAACTCGTTCGCTTTGGAGGAATAACGCATCGTGCCGAGCCGTATCATGCGCACGAAGCCGAGAGCGTTTCCCATTTCACTCAAGAGCGCTCGAAACTGATCCAGGAAACTGAGACCATCGTCCGCAACCCCGAGTTTCCGCATTTCATGGAGAAAATGAATGCCTCGAACGACGGGATATTCTTCGAATTTCTCCTCCGAATGCGCTTGTTTCTCTTTTTGAAGCAAAGACTTCACGTGGTCTTCGTACAGAAACTGCGAAAATATTTGGAACCTTTGGGCGAGGTACCGATAGACGGAGTTTATGACCGCGTGGGTAACCCCAGTGCCGTGCGTTCGGATGGACTCTGAGACGCGCTTTATGGATAAAGTACTCAACAAAGTCTTTTCCTTCGCCAAGGAAGATTTTTCGATGAACGTTTGCGCGTTCATATTGTAGTTATATCGAACACAAAACGAGCGAATGTCTCGAACGACGTCCAACACGTCGATGGCAGTTGTGTTCGCGCCGGTAGTATCTTTCACGGAAGTTGTCGCCGCAGGAGGAAGTTCATCGATTTCCGATAAGTCCAAATCGTACTTCGCCAATGCAATGCTTCGAATTTCAGAATACATTTTCCATTCGCTGCGAGACGACGCTGCCTTTTCATAGAGCAACTTGGCCAAATCAGCTTGAACTTCCTCTTTGAGGGAGAAAAGAGCAGCACCACCACCGCTCGCGTCCAACGGCGGTATACCGAGGAACACGTGTGCATACGCGCTCTTATTCCCTTCAACACTCGAAAAACTCTTGTGTTTCCATTGCATCGAAACGTTTTCGCGCAAATCGCTCTCGATTTCTCGTACCAACTTTTCGACCAGTTCAGAGCGCAAACTTCTCACCACAACTTCCTTCCCAAACTCTCGCGCAATCTTTTCATCCGCCAACAAATATTTCATCGGAGACGCGAATGCGTTCACAATCGCCGGTAACCGATAACATTGCTCCGAATGAGCATAGATATCACTCAACACCAACGGTAACGCTTCTTCGGCGACGCTAAACAAACAAGACGAATCACAGGAAATTTTTATTGCGCAGTCTAAATCCGCAACAATCTCCAAATATTCAAATGTCTGCGATACGTTTCCCCAAAAAACACGTTCTTTCACTTTAATAGTTTTAATAACATCTGTTGTTAATTTTAAAAGTCCTAATTTCGGGAAATTGAAGAAATCATCGGCCAATAATCGTTCTGAGGAAAAAAATAATTAATAATTAATTTTTTAATTTTTTCATGCGATTAATTTAATACATACCTGCAAGCAAACACGCATCTAATGCATCATATAAAATACCTTCATGACCACCAGATCTTAATAGATCTGATTTTTGATCATCTAAATTAATTTCTTCGAGCAAACTAGATTTTGCTTTTTTCTGTTTTTGTAAAAATTAATTAATACTTTATTCCCAAACGAAATTTGAATTTTAAAGTAATCAACGTACCACAATTAAATCTAATGACTGTAAATTTTCCGTAAAAACTTGGGAAATCTGTAGGTAAATGTGTTAATTTTAAATTTGAAGAAAAAGTGCTTTAATTTTTACCTCCAAAGCGAGTTCATTTTGTTTGGACGCATAACACGCACGAGTCGTCTCTAAAAGCTCCGCGAGTTGACCATATGCACGCAATCGAGCGCGTCTTTTGTTGTCTTGTGGTATATTGTTCTGTTTTGCGGCATCTTTTGAAAACGTGTTGTCCAAGTGAAGGAAAAGTTCCAAAGTGGCTTTTACGTCGCGTGCTATTCGAACGCCTCGCGTGAGCGTTTCAAGAGAAACTCCTCCTGTAGTACGATCGGAGATATCTCGTTCGAATTCGCTCGTCCAACTCGTCACTTCGGCTATAAAATCGATAACTATCCTCGTGAGCTGCGCGTTCATGTCGTTAAACCGTAAAATTTTATTTTCCAAGTGCGTTTGCCATTTTTTCTTACTCGCAGGCAAAGCGCTTTCCGGAAGTTGTACCAAGAGAAAATGCAGCGGATCAATCACAATCCCGGTAGATACGGCTAAACCAGGCACATTTTCCGCGAAAATATGCTTGAACATCTTTTCGATCAATCTCGTGTCTGAACTGTTCGGTTCTAGGCGCACTAACAAAACTCCCAACGCTAAAACGCCGACCTCGTTTCGCAAGACAAAGTCGGCTTCGAAAGTTTCCAAACCGTACGCGTGCAACGCACGTAAGAGTCGCATAGGGACCTCCTCTATTCCATTCCTTTTACCATGAATACCCCGACTGTCTTCATCTATAATCTCTCTCACGATGGTTTCGAAGCAGCTTTTCAAACACAGCTCAAATTCTAACGTTTCCGTAGTTTTCTTCAAAGCGAGTAACTTTTTCTTTCGTTCTTCATCTTTTTCTTCTTCCTCTGCTAAAGCTTCTTTCACGGCTACTTTCATCGCTTGGAACGACCGTCGTAAATGCCCATTCGAGGCTATCGCTTCGTCTATTTTACACGCCATGGCTAAACACATCGTTAAAGTCTCAAAAACTATCGTCAAGTTCACGTGACTCAGCGGTCTGTTCTCCTCCACCGACTCGTCCGCGTATTGAAACTCCAACTGTCGAAAGGCGTTCACCGCGACAGCTTTCAACTGGTCCCGAAACATCACCGAGTCTTGCAGCACGGTCAGATTTTTCGTAAACTGTGCCAACATGGCGTTGTCGTTATTATTATTATTACTACTCCTACTACTTTCATCATTTTCCTGGTTGTTGTTGTTCTTTTTATCGACGGCTTTGGGAGGAGGAGGAAACCACCCGAAAGATATCAAGTTCGGTAAAATCACATTTTGGCTCAAACTTTCCAAGCGTTTCGCTTCCACGTATAACGAGCTAAACGCGACGGCGAGTTTAGAAAACAAAAAGTTATCCGTCTCGCCTAAATCTTCTATCCGTATTTTGTTACTACTATTCCAGCCCTTGTCCTCGTCGACGATTTTCACCACTCCTTCTCGTTGGTGTAATGCTGTCAGTGTTGTTGTTGTTGTTGTTGTTGTTGAAAACGCACACAGTTCTTTCAACAATTCAAGGACCATCTTCGAGTCCTCCTCCGTCTCAAAAGGCGTTCCATCATCTCTTCTTCTTCTTCTTCTTCTTCTTCTTCTTCTTCTGACAGTCGTCGTTTCCGTCGTGTCTCCCATCGATCGTGTTGTTGTTGTTGTTGTTGTTGATGATGATGAAAACGAAGAAACGAGTTGTTGTTGAAGAGTAGTAGGAGGTTGTTATTATTATGTGGGTGTTGTTGTTTGTGTTTGATGTTTTTGTATGTGGTTGTTTTTTTGGCGGGCTCTTTTTTTAGCGATGCCCCTCCTTCCTCCTCTTTCCTCGGGAGAAGAGATCAACCTTTCTAACAATAATCACCATTAGTACACGACAACATCTGTTGTTTCCATTATTCGGAGAACGAGAGAGAAAGAGAGAGAGAAAGATTTAGAGAGAATACACGAGAGAAGAAAAGAAAGAGAGAGAGACGATGACGATGATGTTCACCACGACGACAAAAACGATAAAAAACAGACGACGATTTTCATTGCAGATTGCGAAGAAAGCTCTACTAAACGTCGTCGTCTTTTCCGCGTTGCTCTTACTCTCGCAACCACGAACGGTGGAAGCGAAAAGAGGCGACCCGGATAAACCGAAATATTTACCGTCCACGATTTATTATTCCATCCGCCAAGCGCAGCAAATGTGCGACATGCCGCTGCCGAAAGGGCACGAAAACGACGGAGCGCCGTTGTTACCCAAAGCGAGAGTGCAAGGGAGAGTCGATCAGAGAGCGTTGCATTTGTGCCAGCAGTGGAATTTCGTCGTCGCGAACAGACAAGCACAAGGGAAGATGCAAGGGTATAAATTGAAACCGATTATTCCGCCAGAACACTTTCACGATGGGTACGTCGCGGATATGGATAAATCTGCGGAATATCCGGAAGCGGCGCAGGCACAAAATCGATTAGGCTACGCGAACGGGGACGAATACGACGAGGAACACATGAACATGTCGAGAGAAATTCACGACGCTTCTGGACACGTAGGGACTGGGACTGGGAACGCAGCCGCGTTTGCGGACGATGTTTTACTAGTTGCTGGCGCAATTTTGTTCGGTGCTGCTTTAAAACACGTGTACGATTCAAAGGCGGATCCGTTCAAGCCGATGGCAAACGTTCCGAAGTTTCCGTTAAGGCCGGACCCGGAGAGTGGAGAGCCGCAGAAGCACGATCCGAGCGGATGGGAGAAGCAAGGTTAAGTGTTTGATGTCTGATAAGACAAGAAAACGCGATAACTAGAAACATAGACAATACTACCATTTGTGATTTGAAAAAAACAAATTAACTCTTATCACACTTTTGAAACTACTTTTAACATTTTTAATCTTCTTTCGTAGACTCCTCTCCGCCGGCGATTAGAAGAGCCTTTGTGATCTGCTCGAGAAACGTATCCACTTGCTGCGCGGCAGAGCTTTGTGCGACTCTCATTTTCAAAGCGTACGTGGTCATCTTTTTATTCTCCGAAGCGGCGTTGACGCAAGGAAAGGTTACGCCCTTCCCGCCTTCCATCTTTGCAAACTTTTGGCCTTTGAACATTGAGGCGTTCAAAATCAAGCGAAAGTTACCTCTCGTGCGCATGATCATTCTCACGTTATCTTTCTTTTTCGTAGAGTTGATTCTAAATTCACCTCGTCCTCGTTCTCTCCATCCCGGCGCTTTCCCATCCTCTTCCGTGCTGACGTATTCGTACAAAGCGCCGTCGGTTTTGAACATTAAATCTTCGTCTTCTTCGCCGGTTTGTTGCTCGATCTCTTTCATCTCTTTTGCAGCTTTGAACTCCTCTTTCTTATTTTTCTCTCCTTCTCCTTCTTCTTCTGTTTCCTCTTTACTTCCTTCTCCTTCTTCTTCTGTTTCCTTCTTCTCGCTAGTATCGTTTGCTATTTTACTCCCGCCGAACACGGCGCCAAAGACTGGTCCGCCTCCTCCACCACCACCACCATCTCCCTCTTCCCTCTTATTCTTTTCGCCGCTAATTTCGTTATCGTCGATATCTTTCTTTTCTCCCTCTGATTTCTTCCCGAACGCTCCAAAGCCACCTCCTCCGCTGACTTGCGCTTTCAAACCGCCGAAACCACCGCTGAAACCGCCAAAGGATTTCCCAAAGCCAGAGCCGAATCCAGATCCACCCCCCCCCGCAGCTCCTCCCGCCGATGGTACCGTCGTCGTCGTCGTTGATGGTGTCTCTTTTTCTTTATCGTCTTCTTCTTTTGCTTTCTTCGTTTTTGGAGGTTCTCCGTCGTTCGCGTCGTCCTTTTTCTCCTCCTCCTCTTGTTGTTGTTGTTGTTGTTGTTCGTTAGTTTTTTCGACCTCATCATCTTCTTCCTCCTCTTCTCTCGGTCGCTTTTCTCCCACTTCCGTCGTCATGTCGGTCGCCAATTGGAGTACTCTTTTTGTCTGCTCTTCTTCTTTACTCTGTCTTCTTTACTCTGTCTTCTCTCTCTGTCTGAAGAAGAGTGAATATTATTTTGTGTGCGTATAAATTTGGCGAGAAGAAGACGATCACACAACAACACAAAACAAAAGCAAAATTCAGACCAAGATTTTTAGTATTTTTACGAGTTAAATGAGGTGAGAGTTCGTTAGAAAATCAACACGAGTCTCTCTTTTTTAACTCTCTCCTCTCGAGATGAACTCAGATGAGCTTTTGGCGCGCCAGCTCCAAGAGGAAGAGGAGAGACTGATGATGATGATGAGCGAGAGAAGGAGGATTCAGACGACGACGACGACGACGACGACGGAACAAAATCATCATCATCATCATCAACAACAACAACAACAACAACAACAAATGTTTCTGAGTCGATTGCAGTCTGGCTTAGAAACGATTACAAAGTACGAAGACGAGATGGCGCGAGCGTGCGCTTTATCCGTCGTCCCCGTGGAAGAGTTGGAAAAGAGGGTAAAGGAAGGAAAAGAACCGAAATGCCAGGGGTTATCGTTCAAAGACGCGTTTATCGTCGAGCTTTTAAAGTGGTTTAAGCACGAGTATTTCAGTTGGTGCGATAAACCAAACTGTAGTCGCGAGACGTGTTCATTCTCCGTACAAGAAGAAGTGGGAAGAAAAACAACGGTAAGAACAAACCCGGCAAACATGCAATGCGTTGACACGGTCGCCCCGAGCGAAGAAGAGCGAGTGTTTGGCACTTCTAGGGTCGAACTTTACGCCTGCTCCGGGTGCGGTTGTCAAACGCGTTTCCCGAGATACAACGATGCGGTGAAACTGTTGGAAACGAGAACAGGGCGTTGCGGCGAGTTTGCAAACGCATTTTCGCTCATTTGTCGCGCGCTAGATTACGAGACGAGATACATTTTGGACTGGACGGATCACGTCTGGACGGAAATTTGGAGCCCTTCTCAAAATAGGTGGATCCATTGCGACTCGTGCGAGGCGGCGTTTGATGAACCGAGATTATACAGCGAAGGATGGGGGAAGAGTTTGTCATTCGTCGTCGCGTTTTCGATTGACGGTGTCGCAGATGTCTCGAAGAGATATCAAAAGATGGACGACGAAATGGTAGGAAGAAGGCGCGCTATTGTTCAGGATGATGAGTTCGTGTCCAAAGCAATCGCGAGGTGCACGGAAGTGCTTCAAACGCGCATAGACGTCGCGAGACGAGAGATCGTGAGAAAGAGAAACGAAGACGAACGAGAAGAACTAAAAGTACTCGACATGGGCGAGGAAGAAAAGAAAAACTTGCCAGGAAGAACTACCGGATCCTTGGAATGGAGGAGAGCGCGCGGAGAGTTAGGGGATAATAAATAGAAAGAGAAACTGAAAGTAGGTGCTATGTATTGCTAAGTATATATGCTATAATTATATAATAGAGACTATTTATGCTGCTGCTGGTTTATGCGCCCATAAGTCTTTTACGAAGACGAGCTTCTTTGGTTTCCGAGCCGAATGCATCAAGCTCAAAATTACAGTGAAGAGTATCAACGCATTCGCTTGATGCGCGCTCCCCAACTCAGCAGGAACGTGATAAAGCAACGCGGTGATACCTAACCCAACCTGCGCGACTGTTACTCCCATCAGTGCATTTAAATGTAATTTTGATTGAGAAGATAAAGCCGCGTTTCCTCGAAACATCGCGTGCACTGCGGATACGCTCGCCAGCGTCGTCAACGCTAACACACGATGGTTGAACTGAACCGCTGCGGTGTTTTCGAAAAAGTTTCTCCACCCTTTCGACTCCCAATCCTTCAAATACTCATCTGGAACTACTTTACCATCCATTAACGGAAACGTGTTGTATGCTCTCCCCGCGTCCATCCCAGCGACGTACGCTCCAGAAATTGCCGTCAAGCCAATCAAACCGGCGAGCGGGTGCGCGGCTTTACGCAACTGTTTCGTCGCCGAAATTAACGCCTCTGTAGCCGCTGGTAACTGCGCCGGCGAGACTGGATTCATAACATTCAACGTCGTCCAAACCATCCCGGTGTATATGGTGAATGCGCCCGCTAAGTGCGTGGCTAACCGATACGGACTCACGCGAGGCACATCAAATTTTTGCTCTTCCGTTTGCTTCAATCCGCTCTTCACCATCCACCACCCAATCATGCCTTGCGTCGCGCCTAGAACGAAAAACACGCCCAATCGTCTCATGAGCTTGCTCGTTATGTACCCTTTATAGCTAAAATATGCTAGCGGTGCCGCGAAATAAATCCCTAAAACCCTTCCCCACATTCTGTGCCCGTACTCCATCCAGTAAATGAACTTGTATTCCTCGAGCGTCATCCCGATGTTTGTTTTTTGATACTCTGGAGATTGCTTGTACTTATCGAATTCGCGTTCCCAATCTTCTAACGTTAACGGAGGATGTTCGTATTGAAACTTCCAATCCGTCATAGAAAGTCCCGATCGAGTCAATCGCGTCATCCCTCCAATGACAACCATTGAAAAAACCCACGCGCATCCGCCAACGAGCCAATACGTGACTTGTTTCACCGCTCGCGGTCCGCCGAGAACTAAAGGATTTTGATGCATCGTTTCGGAAGTTGAATACTGCCGCCGTCGACGTAATAACAAAGATTGATGTTGTTCATGATAACGTCGAAGTTTAGGAAATGACGACGATCGACGCGCGGCTACAGCCAGCGAGGACGATGAAAATGTTCTGTAAGAGGTAGACGTTGTTCCCGTTCCCGTCCTTCTCGTTGGTATCTTCTTCTGCATTTTGGTCAGAGCGTTCCACACGTACCCCGACGACGACGTAAACGACGACGAAGGATTACGACCACTAAAACCACGCGGTATCGCATTCTCAGCCATCCTGTTCGCCCGTGCCCCGCTTAAAACAGACGACGACGCTTTTGGAGTTTTCGTAGAAGTAAAAATTGTTCTTCTGTTGAAAGTTGTTGTTGGTGATGACGTCTTTTGTGATGTTTTTCGCATCATCATCATCGCTTCGGCGGCGTGGGTGCGCGCGGCGCTATTCGTCGCGAACAATACCCCGCGAAGACGAATTCCCAAAGAAGACATTTTGTTGTTCTTTTTGTGTGTAAAGAAGAGGAGCCTTTCAAAAGTGAGTAGACTCACCACCACCACTACCACCACCAAGCAGAAAAGTGTCCAAAGTGCGGTTCTTTATTTCTGCTTTCACCCTTAAATTTTAAAGAAAAGCGAGACGAGATTTTTGAATTTTCCGACTTTCTCATTGCACTCATTCGTGAGTTGTATCGTCATAATCATCAAATAATAATAATGGAAGCGACGACGAGAAGAAGAACACACAGCGCGTAATAAATGACGTATTTTAACGTGATGGAAACGGGAGCGCAAGGCGAGGAGTTCCGTAAACTCCCCTTTCGAGATTTACGAACGAAATACACGGAACTTTCCGGGTTAGAGTGTCGGTCGAAAAACCGAGAGTGGATTGTCGGGAAGTGCGTGCAAATGAAACTGTACGGGACGCACGATGCTTTAGGGAAGAGAACTTTGAAAGCCGCCGCTGGAAGAGAAGTAAATTTACGGCTCATGAACAACGCCATCGTCAACGAAGAGGGAGAATCCATGTACCAGTACAATCCGAAACACGTGAGTAAAATCATCAACATTCACAACGCAACTGAAGGAGGAGGAGGAGGAGGAGGAGGAATATATTTCGAGGAAAATTTGCTCTACGGAGACGGAGAAAACTTGAACGAAAACGGGAGGAAAGTGTTGAGGACGTTCTTATCTCTCGAGCGAAGGAAAGGACAGAACAACGTGACGAGGAAACAGGAGATGAAAAAGTTACGAGACGCTACTTCGCATCCGCTGTTGAAGCACGAGATATGGACGGTAGGTAAACTAGAGAAGATATTAGAGTCCTTCTTAGACGAAGAGTTTAGCGAAGACGAACACAAGATTGTTATGATGCGAGTAGCTAAAGGCGTGGTGACGTTGAAGAAGGAGAAGATGCAAGAACCCGGACGAAGTGACGGGTTCACGGTAAACATCGCGCGAACGATTTGCAGATTCGCGTTGCGGATGGCGACAAAGAAACAGTTAAGGAACAAAAACGAGCTGAGTAAGCAATACTTCAAGTTGTTTATCGTCGTATCTGCTTTGGGGATAGAGATGTTTTCGGTTCGGGGAGAGGAAGGAGGTGAAGAAGGAGAAGGTGAAGGAGAAGGAGAAGGAGACGACGAGGTGGCTGCGCGGCAACCACCACGGACTACTAGCAGCAGTAGCAGTAGCACTCAAATAAACGCGTGTGAGTTTGTTTCGAAATGCGTTCGAGATGAGCTCGCTCTTTCGCCGGCGCTCGCAAAATTGCTATTGAAGCGACCAAAAGGGTTTCGAGATTCGTTCTACGACGAGCGCGATAAGATTTGGCCGGCGATTTTATTCGGCATTTGCGCTTCTGAAGAAGTTTCGAAGGAAATCCGAGACGAGGCATGGACTCAGTTCCAGAAAAACGCTCGGTGTTTGAAGGAGGAAGATTTTTTTGCATTGATGACGGATACTTTCGCGACAAATGATAATACCGATAGAAACAATAGCAAAATTAGGGACGAAGGATCGAGGCGATACTTTTTGTACGAGTGCATTAAAAGTGTGCAGCGGAAGGGTTCTCAAGAAGTATCCGCGTCGCTTCTTCGAGTCGTTTTCCAGATTTGGTCGGAACACAGACGAAATATTCTCGAAATCCTCGGAAACGAGTGCGCAAAAATGATAGAAAATAAAGTCAACGCTTACGACAACGATGGCGACGACGACGCGCAAAGTATCGGGAAAACGGCATGGTTGAACGTGTTGGAAGCCGTATCGACTTCGTGCGAATTGACGAAAGATGAAGTAGACGGCAACCGTTCCATGCTTTTACAAATGTTGTCACATTTCAAAGCGTCCCGGGATTTCGGAAACCCCATCGCAAAGCGCGTCGTTTTCGCCATGAATAGATTATTTGTCAAGTCGAATTTCTTTGAAGGAAAGAAAGAAGCGAAGCGTCTCATGAAAGAGATTTACGCGAATGGGAACGAGTTAGACGAGGAGGACGAATCGATGATGCCGGTATTAAGTTTGCTCGACGCCGAAAAAAGCATCAAGACGAGCAGCGCTTTAAGAATCATCGACGTTATATTAGAAGGAGACGTAGCGGCCAAGTTAGAACTAGAGGACGTTAAAAGTGACGCGATCGAAACGTTGTGTGCGTCGCTGAAGAGAATTGCGCCTCCTACCGATGCGGAGGCGTTGAATTCATCATCCTTGATTTCAAAATGCGGAAAATTCGCGATGCAATCCCTTCAGAAATATTGGTCTGGTCTTGATTTCAGTCGTGAAGGTAGAACTGCAGACCAAGTTGACGCCGGGAGTGCTAATACTGCCATAGATGAAGTGCGCATGGCGTTCAAACTTCTTCTTGCTTCGCTAGAAGCTTCTTTCAATACCGCTACCGCGTGCGATACGAGTGCATCGAAGATGAATTATCTTTCATCATTCATCACGAATTCTATGGACTCGCACATCCTCGCCCAAGGTGCCCGAGAGGCTGTGCAAACGGTTCTTCTTGCGCAACGTGATCCTCGCGATAGATACAACGTTGAGAAAACTGAACAGAAAAAGCTGCAAATGATTGAAATAGCTGGAAAGATGTACCCAATTGGAAGTCTAGTTGCGACGTTATCGTATGGTATGTATCACCAAATGAAGCGTTACGAGCTTCATCAATTAAACGAGGAGTGGGGTCTTGATAAAGACTGGTTTACTCTCGTCCCCGACATTGTCCGATTGATGGAGTTTCTATTGCCTTTAGCCATGCGAGAGTCCTCGGATTTGTGGCTGCACCAAATTGTTCGAAGCGGGGTGATTTTGAACGACCAGATTTTAACCAGACATATGGAAGACATCGAAGATCGTTCGGTTTCATCGATGACATCGATGATGATCAAGTTTGAAAAGCTCGAATTCGGGTCAGCTGAGTGTATTCTGACAGTTTCACAGATGTTATCCCAGATTGGAAGTAGTACGAGCATTGCGAGCAAAGACGTCCGAACGAAAATATCAGCGTTGAAAATACTCGCCAAATCGCTCGTCTCAGAATTACCACTGCTGCCGTCTTGGGACGAACTCACCTCGTCGTCCTCTTCAAACAAGAGAAACAACAGGATTTCGGTCGTGGACGCAGTAGTCGAGTCTGCTTCGGCTTTGGGAGAAACAGTTGAAATTTTTATACCTTTCGTCGTAAATGAATGGAAAANATTGAAAGAGGAAGAAGTAGGCGACAACGACGACGATAAAAGTGCATCATCATCGCTTTTACGAGACATCAAATTTTTAGCAGAATCACTTTTCATGGCGTCTAAGTATTGCTTGGAGTGCTGCCAGCGGGCGGCGTCATTCTTGACCAATTCGGAAAAGAAAAAAGGAGATTTGTCAGCCATCGTTTTATCCGGAGCTCGATTGCATTACGCGACTGGTGGTATTTTAGAATTCTTTCAAGAAGAAGTAATGGAAGCTATTCCAGTTCAAAATTTCGAAACGTTAGAGCTTAGTAGGCGTGCGTTTATGGCACAGTGCGCGGCGGTACACGCGAACTTGAAAGCTTTGAAGAAAATGAAACTCCTCGATCGCAGTCTCATAACTCTTCTCTACGCATTAAAAGTCCATAAAAACACATCCATAACGGATCAACAAACAACTGGTGTTGAAAATACAGAAGAAGATGTGGATGATAAAGCTATAAACGAAAGAAAAAGGAAGTATGGCCTTTCCATTTACACTTCCACGACGCAAGTGAAAGATGCGCAACAACAGCAGAACGACGGAAGTAACCTTCTCGACGGAGGAAAAGAGTCTGGAGAAGTTGGGGATGGAGCGGGAGAGGGAGAAGGTAAGAAGAACGAAGCCAACGATGACGGCGACGACGAGAGTCAGCAACAAAACAGAAAGAAAGTACTGCGAAAGAGGCGTTCGAAGAAGCGTCGAAATCGTTTCAACAATCCGTATTTGGAGGCTGTTCGGGAACACGAAGGCGACGATTCGGGCGACGACGATGACGACGACCTGGCCGATTTTATCGTTTGTAAACCTGGAAGGGATTACAGACAAGTCTTTGGATTAACATGATAGCACGGGAGTAAAATTCTCGCGCGAATATACATGCATGGATATCTCTGTGTGCTAATAAAAAGTCAATGTAAATAACAACTTTTTGTGTGTGGCTAAAATACTGATTAAAAACAAAACATTTCCACTTCTCACGCGAGTGGCGCTCTCCATTTGGCGTCTTCTTCTGCCGTAGTCGTGCTAACAACCAAGATTGGTGCAAGTGGCGCATCTCCATCAGTGTCTTCGGTAACAACAGTACCGGTGATACCAACGTTGGCGGCGGCATGTTTTGAGCCGCCGGTGCTTGGAATAGCGCTCGCAAAGGGCATCTTGGCCATAAAGTTCTGCAACTTTTGCTCGACCAAAATCTTCTCCGCGATCAATTCCTGCTTCGTCTTGGCCCACTCGCTTCTTTCGGCGGCTAAACACGCGTTTAATTTTCCTAATTGTTCTCTCAATCCCAAAATACACTCTCTCGCTGCGGTGACTATGGACGACTTATCCGTCTTCAACTCGTCGTCTGCGCTCTCGAGCAAGGACCTGGACAGGTCCTCGAATCGATCGTTCAACGCATCTCTTCTGGCTTTTTCTCTCACTGATTTCTTCACCTTCTTCACCGGTCTAGTAGTCGTCTTCTTCGTTGCAGTCGCTGTTGTCTCGGCTATAGTAGTGACTGCTGCTACTTCCGCCGAAGCTAACGCGTGCTTCCCTAACGACGTCTTCGTCGTCGTTTGAGGAGAAGCTAAAGCTATTAAATTATTCGAATTCGTATTCGGGATGGTTTCTACTGGTTGCGGAAATATATCCGCCAAATCGAACGGAGATAACGCTCCGTTATCTTCTTCTACGATTGGAAATGCATTCGAAAGCCAATCGTCGCTTTCGACGACATCGCTCGGAAGCCGTTCGATGAGCGGAAGTTTGCTCATATTGGGTGGGTTAATCAATCCGACTTTCTCTTCTCTCGCGCGAATACGTATACAACGCGAACGTGGAATGCTTGCGCACGTGACGTTAACGGACACTTAAATAGTTGTACGCTGCGATGATAGATGGTGCGCTGTGTTTTTTCTCCCTCTCTCTTAAAAGTAAAAGAAGAAAAACAACAACACAACACGAAGAATTTGTGCGGGATGATGTCAGAGGAGGATTTTTATAATTTTTGGATTTGACGAAGGAGCTGGGAGGAGGAAGAAAGATTGGGCTAGACAACTACAACTACAACTATCTCTACTTCTTCTCCTCTTCCTCCTCCTTCTCTTCTAACGCGGATTTCAAGTCGCTCAAACTCACCGTCGCAGATCCTCTCTCCTTCGCTTTTTGTTGCGTCTCGGAAGGAGACCATCCCGTCATGTATAGAATTTGAAACGTAGCCGAGATCCCGCTCTCGCTCGATGATGGTTTCGGCATCGAAGCATCGTCGTCGTTCGATAACGATAACGCCGAAAAGTTTTCCACGTACTTCTGGTTCGCTAATTCCATCGTGCTCCGTTTAATCGTTTGTCTCCTCTCAATCACCGCGTTTTGCTCTCCCATCATCCGTAAATGTTCGACCAAATCCATCGGAGTCTTGTAATTCAGCGTGAGCGTGTCTACGTCCACCGCGGGAAGTCGTAAACCAGCGCGTCCGAGTAAGTTTCCAGCATCTCTCACGTGCGCTAACGGCGAGACGCGTGCACTCACGCCACCTTCGTTTTCAGTTTCAGCTAAAGCGCACGCAATTCGTAATTCTGTCAACGTATCGCCACCGAAAATGGCGGAGAGAAACAAGCCGTCTGGGACGAGCGTACACCTCGCTTGGCCCATCGCCCCGGGTAAATCATTCACCCAGTGCAAACCTAGAACGCTCAAAACGCAATCGACCACGTTGTCTTTAATTGGTAAATCGTCTTCGAACGCTTGAACGTATTTAATTTCCACTGGAAAACCATCAAACTTCCGTTTCGGCGCATCGCCGACGATATCTTTCACCAACAGCAGCGTCGCCTCGCTCGAGTCGCACGCGATGATCGTTTCCACATCTCGCCGTTTCTCAAGTAACTGCTTGACGGTCGAAACCGTCGCGCCTCCTATAACTAATATCCGTTTAAACGGTCGCTTAATGTCGTCCAATCGATCGAGCACTCGTCTCGTCGCTTCTTCGAGTAAAAAATCACCTTCGCTGCTCGAAGATTTTTTTTCCTTCTCCTCTTTCTTCTTTCGTTGCAAATACGCCGCTCTGTCCCTGTGCGCTCTCTTCACTTCTCTGTCGAACACCGTCATCGATTCCGCTTTCAATCCAGCCGCTTTTAACGCCGCAGCTTTCATTCGAGTTCGTTCCATCGCTGCTTCCGTGTCCACGTATTCGTCGTTTATTCTTTTCTTTATTAGAGTTGTTGATGATGATGATGATGTTGAAGCGTCGTGGTCGTCTTCACCATCGTCGATGCCACCCGTGGTGAGAAACCGACTGCAACTACAACTGCTGCTCCTCCCAACAATACCACACCGAGACTGTTCTCCTTTTGCTGCTTTTGCTGCTAATGCTATTCTTCTTCTTAA